>JACDJA010001258.1_pt1 | contig 21895 bp, 32 predicted proteins | sample 7449241 | NCBI WGS metagenome assembly JACDJA01 (sample SAMN14253289, study PRJNA609438) | sludge metagenome | isolation source: initial anaerobic sludge | collected 2018-12-20 | reverse complement strand
GTCGATGCGCACGCCCCAGCTGGCCTGCGCGGACGCCGCGCCGATCAGGAGGGGCGTCAACAACACCAGCAGCAGGCGGCGCAAGCCGCCGCGCGTCACAGCAGCCGCGCCTTAGCGGCCTCAGCCGACGCGGCGTCCTCAGCACGCTGCACGGCACCCGCGAGAGCCTGCCTGTCGGCCTTGGCCGACGCGTTGGAGCCGAGGTAGGCGATCAGGGCGGTGCCGATCGCGGCTACCGCTCCACCTATACCGCCGGCTCCGGCGAACGTTCCGAGGGCGAGGTACCCGCCGATGCCGCCAATGACTGCGGCGATGACTGCCGAGAGGATGACAGTGCTTTGCCCGGAGGTCTTAAACCAGTCCTTGCCGAGCGCGGTCGCCAACTTGGTGACGTACGCGGCGATCACCCCGGCGATTGAGAGGACTGCGCCCACACTCGTGTACCAGGTCGACGGGTCGAGCAACTGCGGCTCAGCCGCCTGCGCGAACGCCCGACCCGAGAACACGAGCCAGAGCAACGCCAGCACGGCCACCCCGATGATGGCGACGACCGCCTTACCCAGCCAACCGGACTCCCAGACTTTGCCTATGAGCTTGATCATCTCTGCCTCCTCGTCGGCGCCTGTGGCGCCTAGGCTGGCCGCGACGGCCAGCGGTTGCACAGCCGCACGAAGCGGCCCGATACGCTTGACGTAGACCTTGTCGGTGCCGTGAATCCTGCTGCCCTCGCCGATCTGTTCGTTGCTCGAGGGGTCAAACAGCCGGACAGGCACCACGTCTCCCACCGCCAAGCCGAACGGCTCGACGGGAGTCACCAACTCCTTGACCAGCCCAACGAACCCGACGAACGGGAACCCAGGGCCAGGGCACCGCGGTTTGCGTGGATTGATGCTCGAATGCGGCACGATCGTCTCGACGCTCGGCGCGATGCCGTGCCGCAGGCAGATCTCCGCCACCAACTTGGCGCTGGCCTCGAGCTGGATGCGGCCGGGCACCCAGTCGCCGCCCTCAGGATGACGACCCTCGTGCTCGATGCCGACGCTCTCGCGGTTCGCGGTGGCGTCGCCAGCGTGCCAGGCGGTCTCCGCCTCGCCGACGTGCTGCACGACCCGGCCGTCGACGCCGACCGTGTAGTGAGCGGAGACGCGGGCCGCGGGATTCGCGAACCACGCGGACGTGCCGGCCAGCGACCCGTCAGCCAGGTGGATGACGACGCGCCTGACTCTGTGGCCGAAACGGCCACTGTCGTAGTTTTCCGGATGCGCGGGGGCCGACTCGATGATCACAAGATCCCTCCGATCTCGACGCCCAGCAGCGCGGCGATGGTCGCCGCCAATATCAGGGCCAGCGTCAGCAACAGTGGCAGGAGCTTCCACCAATCAACGGCGGTGCTCGGTTTCGGTGTGGGCGGGGGTTTGAGTTTGCCGGTGAGCTCCATCGTGAGGAGCAGCTCGCGCAGCTCGGCGATCTCGCGGTCAGCCGGACGAGCGCCAGTCAGTTTCTCGAGTTGATCGAGGACCCGGCGGTTGAACTCCCGCTGGAGGTCGGACATGTCTGCCTCCAGTGGGCTGCGGCTCGCCGGCCGTGGGCCAGCCAACGAGCCTTCGCCCTGAGCTCCCGAGGAGGGAACGAGAACAGCAGGAGCGCCGTCTCCGACACTCCTGCTGCTTAGTGCTAATCTAACCGGAAACTCACCAACTTGTCAAGCCATGCTCACGCGCGCGTCCTCGGTCAGTGCCGCAAAACGCGCTGGGCCAATCCCGGCACAAGCCGGGCAGATTGCCAACAGGCTACACAAAAGCGCCCCGGGATGTCACCCGGGGCGCACGAAATCGAATGCCCACACGCTTCAACTTATATTGAGCTTAGGTCATTGATCCTACCCGCGATTTTCGCCACTGCTCTAGCAGCCTTTGGTTTTACGCCGCGAAGCACGTCTTCATAGTCAGCCTCATTCCGCAGACGGCGGTATTGATCCAAAGCATCCGCTACCGCCAAAGCCGCTTCCCGCCTGGCGGCGTCACTGAAGGAGTACGCCTTATCTCGATACGCTTTTTCTAAGGCCGTGTGGTTGGACTCCCCCTCATAAGTCAACGGGTCACCCCACTTACTCTTGTGATGGGCGAGGCACTTGTTATACAGCGCATAGTAGGAGCGGCTAATTGCAGCTCGGCAAGCAGCTTCCTCAATGTCGGACTCTGTGTCTGCCAGGGCGCACATACGCGCCGCAATCTGCATGTAGTCCCCCCACTCGAAACTCATGCCAGGTGCACACCAACGGACTCGTGCAGGGCAACATCTTGCTTCAACCACCAGTCACCCTCAAAGGCGTCCATCTCAGCCGCCCACTCGTCGTTGCCGTAGTCAACATCAATTGAAATCGCTACAGGTCTTGCGGAATCTTGACCTTCAACCCACTCAAGGCCCAGCGTAGCCTCCGCAAAGTACCGCCGAATGCCACTAATGACTGTCTGCACATCAGCCGCAAGCCCGTGCTGGTTGATTTGGAGCAGCGTCTTGGTAGTAAACTCCACACCCTCGAGAGACTCCGGAGACAGAGTAAGCCCCGGCCGCTCAGGCTTCACAGCCTTAATAATCTCTGGAGACTCGGCCCAAAACAGCAAGTCAAGCGCTTCCGCGCCTCTGGCGTTACTAACTATTCGAATAGCCGATTGCCTCTTCCGCCTCACAACGTACGAGGTGACAGCCTCACGGAACAGGGCCTCGAAGGGCTCACCGTACGAGTGAGCGTCGGAACTAAGCATAAGGTCAGCGCTCCCTGCTAGGTTAGCCAGGCTGTCTGCCGTCTTGCCAGTGTATTCCTGCATGCCAAGGCTGGCCACAAACTGCATATGTGGCGCCAGGGACGGAATCCCGGCCTCCTTCATTTGACGTCTCCCTTTTCCATTATCTCGAATGCGACACCCATTAGCTCGCTGTACACCGCTTCCAACCGCTCCGGGGTAATCGGCGTTGCCAACTCTGTTCCAGTGCTAACGTCCACCGCCAGTCTCACCATGTACTTGTTGGTGGTGGCCATCTGCTCTCCGGTCCCAGTCTCGGTCAACTCCACGTCTGTGAATCGCGCTACGGACCACTGGCTAACCCGGTTTGTCGCAGCAGCAACAACAGTAGACTTCCGAGGCCGATTAATCTGATAGACGAAGTCTGAACTCTCGGGATCGACAACCACTGAGTCACTTAGGAATTGACCTAGGCGCTCGTAGCCCGCCTCTCGCGAAGCGACTGGCTCCAATAGCACTGCCCCAAAAGCAACTCGCTTACAAGGCAAATTGGCGTTACGGGAAAACCCTTGCAGAATCTCTTCGAATGCCGGCCGGTACTCATCAATCTCTCCTGCAATCGGGTGACCGTCGTCCTGGCCAAGTAGCGAAACCCGACCAACCATCCAGTCGATACGTTCGCCCCCCTGCCCAACCCGAAGCGAAATCGCCCCGTCTCCCAGATCCGATTCCACCACATGTATCGTCACGCCACCACGGCGCTGAGTAGTTTCAGCCTCAGGCTCAACCCCTAAAACCGACAGCCAATGCTCCCCTGGCTCTTCAATCGGATTCAGAAGAAATGCCGTAAGCCGTAAGTGTTCTAGTTTCCAATTGTTCAACGTGGCTGCTCCCCCGGCTCTGGACGAAACACAATTCACCGGAAACCCACTCTACCGGTCAATCTGTAAACATGAGGCATCATATGCCTCAAAACGTAAAACCGTGAAGCCCCCCCAAATTGGGTGTACACGCGCTACTTACACCAGCTCCGTTCCCCTCGGCGTAAGAGCAACGGCCGGAACCCAAGGCCCCGGCCGCACCATCTCCCCAAGCGCAGACCCTACCAGACGTCGTTGCCGTCGGCCCCCGATCCCCTGGCCACCACAGCTCGCCACGACCTGACGCGGTTGCGGGCGGTGTCGTACGTCACCACTGCCCGGTCGACGCGGTACCGCGCCTGCCGCGTGGCCGCCTTGGCAGCGTCCACCGCCGCCCGCAGCTCGACCGTCTGACTGGCGAGCGCCGCCTCGCGCTCCGCGGCGTTCTTGCCCTCGACACCAGCGAGCGTGAGCTCCTGCGCGCGCTCCGCGAGCGCAGCCGCCGCCACGTCCTCGGCCTCCTGCGCCTCGAGCAGCTCGCGCTGCATGCGCTGCAGGCGCTGCGCCACGAGCTCGAGGCGAGTCTGCGCCCTGATCAGTTGCTCCGGGTCCAGCAGCCGCTCTTCCACGTCAGCTGGCGTCTTGTCCACCTTGGTAATGCTCATCGGTCTTGCCTCCTGTTTGTGATCCAAATCATTGCCACGACGGCCGCCATGCTCGCGATCGTCACCAACGCCTCAGGCCAGCTCATCGGTCGTCCCCTTGTTCTTGGCGTCCTCAGCGACTTGCCGGCCTTTCGGCGTTAGCCACCAGGCCACGAGGGTGTCGTCAACGCCGAGGAGGCCGAGTTTGACGAGCGCACGAACGCTCGTGAGCGTGACCTGCCTCTTGCCGGGCTCCCGGACCCAGCTCGTGCGGATGCTCGTGCCGCGGTCGATGAGGTGCCGCTCGTCCGGACCCCCGGCCATCTCGATGAGGAGCGCGAGCTGCGTGCTACTAGGGCGGGTCACCGGTCGTCCCCCTTGGCCGTGGCGGCCGACAGCAGCTTGAGTGCTGCTCGGGCCAGGTCCTCGCTGGCGCCGTGATTGCGGCGCACCGTCGCGCCCTCGAGGCGGAACACGGCCGAATGCCGATCGCGGTGAAGCCAGTCCTCGAGCGCGAACGACTCGTCGGGCTTGAGGCCCTGCCACGCCACGCGCAGACTGCCGCGCCACACGCGCAACTGGTGGTCCTCGAAGCCGAGGCGGGCCACCCCCGGCACCATCACGTCAAAGCAGGCGGCTCGCAGGCTGGCGAGGCTGCCTGCGCCGGCCACGACCGTGCCGCCTCCACCTGGCGCGGCGCCGTTGCGGGTGATCACCGACCAGTGGGCGCGGCCTTGCATGATGCGCCACAGGTCGCGTGTGACGTGCTCGGCTCGCCAGCGCTGCAGCTGCAGCGCCTCACGCGTCGAGTGGTCGACGAGCAGGGGATCGAGGACGTTCATGCGGACCGCCGGCGCGTCGAGCGGCTCCGCTCGAACGCGTTGAGGATTGACTGCCACTCTTGCGAGCTGAGGTCGTCCCACACGCTGCGGCGCTGCGTAAACACCTCGGCGTGCTGCGGGAACTCCTCGACGAACAGCCGAGCGAACAACGCGCTGGCGTTGTTGTTGATGGCCACCACGTCGCCCTCGGCCCTCAGTTGCGAGTTCCAGCGCACCACGTGCAGTACCTGGTCAGCCGACAACTTGGTGGTCGGCCGCGAACGCAGCATGTCGAGCGTGAGCCTGCGAAACTCGCTGTAGACGTGAGCGCCATGCACCACGTACCACGCGCCCCAGCGGGCAGGGTTATCCGCGAAGTTCGGGGCCGTCACGCGTCCCAAGCGACCCACGATCTGATTCACGCTCTCGCCTCCTTCGCGGCCACCATGGCCGCGGCCAAGTACCAGTCCTTGGCGTCCTCAGCGGTCTCGGGGTTGCGGCTCAGGTGATCAGCGGTGCCGCGCACGCTCGCCGCCGTCGGCCACTCGCCGCCCGTCAGTTCGGCGGACGCCTCGAGGTCACGCACGATGCGCCGCGCTCGCGCCACCTGGCTAGTTGGCGGTCGACGCCGCGTCATGACCGCACCTTGCGCAGGTGCCACGTGCTCGGCTCGACCTCGCAGGCGTAGAGCTCGAGCGGCGTGCCGCGCTTGCGCTCGGCTCGCTCCAGCGCCTGCTTGGCCTCCACCAACGAGTGGTAGCGAGCTTTAGCGCGTCCTAGACGCGAGTAACAGCAATTATTCGGCTTGCGCACGTCGCCCTCCCATCTGCGGCGTCCACGGTCGCGCCCGCTCCGCGGCTCGCCGCTTGGCCGACGCGTTGCACGCCGGGCAGCCGTACGCCCCGACCATCTCGCCTGGGTGCTCGCGGCACGGCGTGCCGAGAGTCCGGACGCGCGAGAGGGCCTCAGGCCGAGGCGGCCGCGGGTCAGGCAGCGGTCGCGGCGCGACCGACGCGGACGCGGCCGCGGCCACTGACGGCCGCGGTGACCTAACCGGCCGCGGCTCGCGCGGCTTGCGCGGCGCCGGATGCGCGTGCCGCCACGCCGTCGAGCACGAGCGGCAGCAGAACCTCTGCGCCGCGAACTCGCGCGGCGTCTGGTACCCGTCGCGCCCCGTGCGGCGCTCGAACGGCCGACCGCACTGCGCGCACGCCTTCGAGGCGGCCACTTGCGCCGCCGCCTGCGCCTTAGCCTTGATCGTCCTCTGGCGCATCACCCCGGCGCAGCGCTGGTCGCAAGCGCGGCGCTTCGCGAACGTCCGCGGCGTCTCGTGCGGCTTGCGGACGAGCTCCTCGCCGCACACGGGACAATGCCGCGAACCGCGCACCAGCTCGGCCGTCACGTCAACCACCGCGCGCACGATGCTCGCCAAGCGCTCCTGCAACTCCGGAGCCGAACTGCCAATCGCCCCGCCCTCGAGGCGATCCGCCAGGGTGCGCAGGGCGGCCGCGGACGCGTGACGACGAGCCTCAGACCCCTGCAGCTCGACGCGACTCACGACGGCTCCTCTTCCGTTGCCGCTATACCCACTGGTCCCGGTAGGGCGTCGTCGAACAGGGGGCCCGTGAGGCGCTTGCTCATCTGCCTCACGCGATGGACTGTGAAATCCTCCCGCGGCTCGTTGCGCTCGGCGCACCACCACGCAACCCAGTGCTGGGCGTCCAAGTCGCTGTAGAACGTGGCGATGGGCACACCCAAATGCAGGACGGCGTGGACGATGAACCCGGCGATGTAGTCGGCGCTGCCGCGGTAGGCGGGCGGCAGGAGTGGTGCTCCTGGGCCCATGGGCGAGAGACCGCGCGCGAGCCGCTCTCTGGCCCAGCGCAACCCCTCCTCTAGCCGCCGCGCAGCCTCCAAGCGCTCCATGTACTCGTCGGCCTCGCTCACGAGCCCACCACCGGATGCAGCTGCGACGTCAACACCCAATGGGCGTCACCAACGCGGTCGCGGACCTGCGTGAAAGCGCCGTCGAGCTCGACGACCGTCATGAGCTCTGGCTTCCCACCCCAGGAGCGGTGGCAGCACTCGCCGCCGACACGCGGCACCCACGCCTCGAGCACCACGCGTGACACGCCGCCCGCAGCCGGCTCACCAGGCACCGCCTGATAGGTCTTCTGCCGCGTCAGCTGCTGCGCCCAAGCGTTGCCCGCGTTGCGACGACCGTACTCCTGCAGCACCTCAAGAGCGTCCCTCATAGTTGACCCTCGCCGGGCTTGGTGGAGGTCCACCATGGCTCCCACTCGACCGTCCACCAGAACTCGTGCTCGCAGGCGGAGCAGCACCCGATGCCGCTATGTTCATTGCCCATCAGCAGCTCTGTCGGCTCGGCCACCATGTAGCCACAGTGCGGGCAGTACAAGTCGAATTGGCGGCGTGTATCGAACGTGCCGTCAGGTCGCTCGAAGGCTTGCTCGGTTGGCATCACTCGCCCCTTCCCTCGGACGCGGCGAGAGCGGCGCGGGCTTCCGGCAAGTGGTAGTCAAGCAAGGCGCGCATCCACGCCTTCTTCTCCGCAGCGTCGTGGTAAGTGTCAAGGTGCTCAACAAGCTCGGCCAGCGCCGCCCTTAGCTCCGTCGCGTCATCACGCGCCCAGCCATCCACCTCGGCGGCGCCGATTATTTCTGCCACCTGCTCCTCCACCATTCGAGCCACGTCAGCCTCCTGCGACCCGAAGAAGGTCTGCAACTCAGCTCGCAGGCGGTCGCGTTCGTGCTCGGCTCTGCGCCGCCCTATCCGCTCATCGGAGACGCGGCGCTCCAATTCGCCGACTAGCCCACTCACCTCGTCACGCGCCACGACAGGCACGCCCAGGACGTGACCCGCGATGACCTCCCACTTCGAGGAGGACAACTTCCGGCCGGTGAGAACCGCGCGTATGATGCCGCGCTCATGCATCTCGCGGAAATGGTCGGGCATCTCTTCGGGCTCGTTGTATTCGAGCAACCAGTCGCCGTCCGGGGTGACGGAGAGCTTCACGTCCTCGCACCCCCGCTGCGTGAGGGCGTCCCGCATCAGCGGCAGGGCTTCTTCTAGCGTGAGGGTTTTCGGTTCTCTGCTCATGGCTCCCCCTGGGACGCGGTTCGCGCCAAACCCTCCGCGCCCGCCGCATCCAACGCGGCCTCGATCAACGCCAACGTCTCCTGCCTCACGACTCCACCTCCAACCCCACCAGCGCCCGCAGGCGCCGACGGGTGCTCACGACCATCTCCGCCACCACCAACTCCTGCGCGGGGGACAACGTCTCCCGCTGCGACAACTCCCACGCACTCAAGTGCGCCGTAATGGCCTCCTCCAGCACCTTGATGCGCCCGGACGACCCGCCGTTGAGCGAGTCCGTTACGCCCAGCTCGGCCGCCAAGCCTCTCAGCAGCCCGACCACCGTGCGCGGCAGTTCCTCCTCGGCGCGGCGTGCCGCCTCGAGGTGCTCGCGCTTCGCCGCCTCGAAGTCCGCGTCGAGCTTCCGCGCGTATTCCTCAAGGGGTTCCCGAGACTCGCGGCGGAACTGCTCAACTAACCAGCGGCGGTTCACGCGTCTACCCCCCGCACCTTGCGGCTCGTGACCACGTCCGCCAGGATCCGATCAGAGTGCAGCTGCTCAATCACCGACGCGTACTCGCGCTCCAACGCGGCCTTGAGTGCCTTGCGCTCGTGGTCGAGGCCACTCAAATCCGCCTCGACGCGCTCGATGGTCGTCGTGAGTTGGTCGACGCGCTCCACCAGCTCGCACCACTGGTCGTCACCATGCAGCGCCGCCTCCATGAGCAGGTCGCGCTCCTTCTGGTTCGCGGCCGCCCGGTAGCGCTCGTCTTGGTCCATCAGCTCGTTTAGGACGAGCACCCGCTGCCTGACCACCTTGGCCTCCGTCGTGCGGCGCTCCGCCCTCAACGCCACCCGCTGACGCTCCAACGGCACGATCAACGCAGGCAACTCCAGGAGTCGCTGCACCCGCTCAAGCACCCGTTTGTCGATCACTGCGCCTCGCTCCCCTCCGGGTCACCAGGACCCACAACGCCACCAACAGCCAAGCTGGCCACGTCACGACGACCAGCGCGAACACGATCGGTGCGCCCGACTCGCTCGGGATCTCAACGACCCGAGACGTCGCCGCGAACCACGCCAACGCCACGACGTTGCCGACCACCACGTAAGCCGCCGTGTACGCCAGCCAACCGAATACGGTCACGGTCGACGCTCCCGACCGCTAACCTCGCGAGATGACCGAGACCGAGAAAGACCAGATGGAGGCCGCGATCGCCCTACTGCTCCTCCGCTGCTACTGGCTGAGCGTCCACCTAACCGCCCACGACGCCCTACTGCAGCCGATAGCCAGGCGACAACTCGACTACAACGACCTGCTGCGAAACTCCGTAGACGGGACGTCCCAGCAATTCCTGGCCGAGATGCTCGATCTCGGCCTTGACCCCGAACTCGCTCAACGAGTGGTCGCCGAAGGTCGAGACCGAATCCTTCGAGGACTCGAGGATCAACCGGCGAACTGAGAAACTCAACCGGTTGCGCCGAATACGGCTTCGCCGCCAACGAAACCAGCTCTCCCCAACCACGCGAACCACTCACGATTGCCGTCCTCTCCGAGCGGCCCAACGCCGCCGCCACAACGCCACCAAGGTGTAGGCAGCCACGATCAACACGGCCCGCACGGCCGCCAGAGCCTGCAGGTGCTCGAGCTCGCTCACGCGTCCACCGCCCTCAACAGCTCGGCCACCAAGGCCCGCAGGCTCGAGCGGCGGCCCATCACGATCTCGCCGTCCGCCATCCATCCGGCGCGGTGCAACGCCGCCCAGCCCTCCCAAGCGCGCTCGATCGTCAGGCCGAGCTCACGCGGATGCGCCACCGCCCAGTCCCGCGCCGCCAACCGCGCCAGCACGTCCCGCGATGCCTCGCGCCGCAGCACGGACAGGTCAGCCAGGACCTCCTCCGCGTCTACCGGCCGCCGCCACGCGCGACTCGCCGGGTCGAGCTCCTCCAGCAGCGCCCACAGGCGCCGCGGCGCAGCTGGCGACACCTCCACGACCGTGCCCCGCCTCGTCGTCGGGCCGTCCGCCAGCAGCCACCCGCTCCGCACGAGCACGCCCGTGGTGGAGCCAAGGTTGTTCGGGGCCACGGCTGGCCACTCGCGCGCGACCTCAGCCATCGACGCCACGCCCTGCTGGGCCACGAAATGCACCAGGTCGAGGCGCTCCGCCGTCGAGATCCCCGCGAGAAACACGGAGACGTCAGTCACGAGAGGCTCCAGCGCGCGGCTCGGCCTCGAACTCGCGAGCAACGTCCTCTAGGCTCGCGACTTCGTCGACCAGCACCATGCGCTTGATCTGTCCGTATTTGCCGTCATGGACGGCCACGACGACACGCACCTCGACCACCTGTACGGTGATCGACGTGCCCATGCCACGGCCAGGGCGCATCTCCTCGATCACAAGCGTCGAGCCCTCGCCGATCCAGCTCGCGTCAGTCAGCAGGGTCGTGAGCGGCTTGCGTGGCCAGCCGCCAGCCGCCGTCGCCAGGAACACGAACGTGCCCGCGTCCTTGGCGACGGGCACGCTGAGCGTGTCTCCGTCGGGACCATCGACTTCCGCGAACCGGCGGCTGTTGCTGCCCACGCCGCTCGGGCGCTTCCGGCCGCTCACGCTGGCCTCGCCAGGTCCGTGCCAGCCGCGTTGGACGGCACGACGCTCTGAGCGACCGCGCGCACGTGACTGGCCGTGACCGCGTTGCGCGGCACGGCCGAGTGCGACTCGTCGCCCTGCAGACTGTCCTCCAGCATGACGAGCACGTAACGGATGGTGCGCATGACGCCTTTGCTGACGCGGTGGATCTCCTGCAGGACCTCGAGCGACCAGCCGTCGACCTGCCACAACTCCACGAACTCCTCGAGCGTGATCGGCTGCACCTCGAGGCGCACCGGGCAGCGGGAGGCGATGTCCGGCCACCGCTCGATGCGCACCGCCAGCGAGCTCGAGGCCGACAGCACGCACGTGCTGCCCGAGTTGTCGGCGAGATACTTCAACAAATCGAGGCAGGCGTAGTTGAGGCGTTGCGCCTCGTCGATCAAGAGCACGTGCGGGTGCTCGCGTAGATACGCGATCGCGGCGCTGGTCTGGAGGCGCCAGCCCTCGCCCGTGGCCACCGGCAGCAGCCGGATGATGTCTGCCAGCAGGTGCTTGGGCTCGTAACCCGCTCGCGCCTCGAAATACGCGCTGCACGGCGTCGTGGCCGCGAAAAGCTTCAGCGCCGTGGTTTTCCCGCCACCGTTCTGCCCGGTGATCAGCACCAGGTTGGCGGCGATACGCTGCCCCGTGGTGATGGCCCACAGGATCTGGTCAAACGTCCGGGTCTGCCGGAAGTCGCGCGGCAACCGGTCCTCCTCCACGCGCGAGAAATCAATGACCGGACGGCGGCTGATGACGCCGTCCATGTACTCGCGGAGGCGCTCCATTTCACTCCTCGGGTCGCTCACTTGTCGTTCCTCCCTCTCCTCGATAGGTGCTCGTTCGCCCAACGGATGCGCTCGATCGGATCAGTCGGCGCATCCTTGAAACGCGATAATGGATTGGCCAGGCGCTGGCCGATGACGTCGTCCGCCTCGAACTCCAGAGCTGGCGGAGGCGGCGGGTTGACAGCTGCGATTTGAGCTCGCGCAGACGCAGGCAGCTCCTGGCCGCCGGCGGCCCTGAACTCCTTCAACAGCACGGTGCTGACGCGCACATTAGGGTCCGTCAACTCGCGCTTCATCTCGCGCTGACGCCGGTTCTCCGCCACCACGGCCTCGCGTGCGGCACGGCGCTGGTCCCCAGCCTCAATCGAGGCGGCCGCTTCTGGCGCAGGGACTGCCTCCCCGATGACCTCGAGAGCGCCCAACCGACTGGTCCAGGCGACCAGACGCCGATCCGGCTCGAGTGCAAACTGGTCGGTGAGCACCAGCACACGCATTCCCTGATAGGGCGCTAGGCTGCCGTCTGGCACGACCCAGTGGCGGTTCTCGAGCCGGACTCTGCCGCCCGCGTCAACGGTCCGTTCGACGCGATGCGCGAGCAGCAGCATGAGCTCGCGCCGGTCCAGCTCGACCAATGTCGAGGCGGGAGCCGTCGTCAGAAAGCGCTCGTGCCGCGTCACACCGTCCACAACGGACTGGTGGTATTCCGTCACGAGCCACGCCAAGACGACGTCCTGGTACTCGGTAATCGTTAGGAGTCGGTTGCCGTCTCCGGGATCACGACCATGGCGCTGCCAACTCGACGTGTTGGCCTCGAGGCGCTTGATCTCCTTGGAGGCACGCGCCGTGGCGTTCTCTCCGACGTAGCCGGGCAGTGCCCGCTCAAGGCCATGCAAGGTGCCGAAGAACCTCTCGATATCGCCGCGCGTGTGAGAGACGTATGGTCTGCTGTGCACGTCCTCGATGCCTAGAGACGCGATCACGCGCCGCGACTGGGCACTTTGATAGGTCGAGCCGTTATCCCAGTAGATTCTCTCGGGCAATCCGAAGTACGGGTATTTGTCCGCGAACGGACCGTGCTTCGGCAGCAGCGCCCTAAGAAGCGTCAAGTCCGTCTGGGCCTGGCCCTCCTCCTGGCTGAACGCAAGCCCAACGATCACGCCGCTGTGCACGTCGATGATTGCGTGCACCCGGGGCCGGTACGACCGGCCGGCGACCGGATCCCACACGAGGATGTCGCACCTCGTCATGTCCATCTGCCAGAGCTGGTTGGCGTGCTCGGCGAGGACGCCACCGCTGTAGACGCGCAGGTACTCGTGCCGCTCATCCGCGTTGGCGAGCAGAAGGCGCGAGCGGGGGTTCGCGAGCAACTCGTCGCGCACTCGGCGCACCGTCTGGACGCTGACCACCTGCTCGACGCCCCCGCGCAAGTACGTCATCGCATCCGGAGCGGCCCTCATCAACGTCCGATGGATCATCGGCACCGACGTCGTCGGCTCGTTTGTGACCAACGCCCGCACAATCAACTCACGCGCCGCAAGCGGGATGCGCGGCCGCCCTAAGTCCGCCCGCTGCCTGAGCAAGGCTTCTGACGACCGCGCCAGGCGGCGATAAATCGTGCGACGCGCAACGCCGAACCGCGTGGCCGCGGCCGCCACGAGCTCGGCGCGCTCGCCTTTGGGCTGCGATTGGATGACGTCAAGAGCAGTCTCGATACTGGCCGCACGATCTAGGGCGGCGGCGAGCTCGGACGATTCCGTCCCGACGTCAGTACGCTCGCCACTGGCTGCGCCTTCGCCCGCTCCCGTCGAGATGTCGCAGGGCAGCGTCCGAGGATCCACGTAGGCCGTCTTGACTGTGTTTCCTGCCTGCGTCTCGACGAAGTGGTACTCGACGTAGACGTCGCCCTTGAGGAGCCACCGCTGCATCGTGCGATAGGAGCGGCCGGTCAGCTCAGAGCACTCCGCGACCGTCAGGAGGGGTCCGCCGTCCGGCGCAAGGCGGGGTGCGCTCATTTGAGAGTCACTTTCATACGTGAGTCACTGCGGTAAAAAAACGCGGGGCTGACCCTCAGGGCCTTCGCCAACTTCTCGACGGTGGTGGCCGCCACCCGCTTGCCGCGGTGACCCGCGATGAGGTCACTAATGTGCCCCGAACTCAGTCCAGCACGACGCGCAACGTCTGCCTGGGATAGGCCGAGTTGCTGCATTCGGGTGTTGATTCGCTCTCCCAGCATCACCTGACCCCTTTACTCACGTACGTGAGCAGTCTATCCTCACGTTTGCGAGTAAGTCAAGGAGGGCGCATCATGGCTAAGCCAACCCGAATCGCCAAACTAGAGGGGCCGCTCAATCAGCTGATTGCCGCCAAAATGAGATCTCTCGGTTTCGACCGATTAGAGCAGTTCGCGCATTACGCCGGCATCGGGGAAGCCACGCTCTATAGCCTCGTGCTCGGCCGGAAGACCATGAGCGGGGCGCTCACGCGTCCACGACTCGATACCCTGGTCGCGCTATCGCACGCTCTCGACGTGCCGCTCGGCGAGCTCGTCTACCTCGTAGCACCAGACGGCCTGCAGTCCGATGGCGACGATGACGGCGAAACTACGGCCGGGCGACAGTACCGAGTCCAGGTCGCAGGCTGGGTCGGCGCGGGGCCCGCCCAAGACGAAGAATCTTTTGAAGAGCGCGTCTTCGTCGAGGAACGATTCGCGCGAGGCAAAAACCTCCGCGCGTTCCGCGTCCGAGGCGACTCAATGGCCGCGGGCCGCCGGCCCATCCTCGACGGCGATCGCATCATCGTGGATCTGAACGACCCCGGCGAGAACACGGACTCCGTCGTCGCACGGCTACGCGACGGCAATTTCGTCTGCAAGATGCTCAAACTCGACCGCTTCGGCAAAGCGCTGCAGAGCCGGAACCCAGAAGCCACCAACGGCACGCCCAGCTTCATCCCCGCAGCAGAGGTCGACTCGATAGTCGGCAAAGTCGTTAGAGTCATAAGCGACGTCGCATAGGCGAACCCGAACGGAGGACACATGCGTTGGAACCGGAGACTCGCCGGCCAGCTGGCCATCACTACCGTGGCAATCACAGGGATGCTCCTGGCGACAAGCTGTAGCAACCCCCTCGTCGTGGACCTCGTAGCCGAGTCGTGGTCGGTCAGGCGCTATTCCAACTACGCCCCGATCACGCTCACGAACCTCGCTAATCGCTCAGGCAGACCCTACGACGCGGCTGTGATCACGGCAACGTGCTACAACGACCAGCTCGAGTCCGTGACTTCCGAGTTCTCCTCGGGCCGCTTCGCGATTCAGGCCGACGAGGTAATACCAACCCTTACCCTCGAACACGTCAAAGGCTGGCCATACTTCATCGACTTCAAGGTCTTCTGTAGTTTTCGCTCCTACAGCGCCAACTTCCCAGCCGAACCCAATCCAAGCTTCGATGTCGACTAGCACCGCTGGTAGCGCGCGAGAGCCAGATATGGGACAAAGCGCCAACCATACTGAATAAAGCAAACAACGTAACCAGTACCGTCGCGATCTCTACTCGACGGCGTGTCGTTCCGTGAATGTCGTTCCGTGAACCAACCAGGCCGCGCTGTAGCGGGTCTCGAGGGCCGCCAACTGAGCACTTGTGCCGTCGCAGACGCGCTTTCGGGGCCATGTCGTTCCGTGACACCCTAAGCGCCCCAAATGTCGTTCCGTGACAATCGGATTTCGACACAGCACAAATGCGGGGAATGCGTGGCTAACATTCCCCATTTACATGGATGCGCCGCACGGGACGAGATCACTCGCCCCGCCACGGAACGACACGGCCACAATCCTGTGTCACTCAATTTGGCACGCGGGATCTAAACCGCTTGTCCCGCGACCTTCCGCCGTCCATCCGCGACAAGTGGGACGCCCAAGCTCGGGAACGCCGTCCAGGACGATAGTGCATGAGCGCCGTTCCGCTTGCTTCCGCTTCTTCCGGTGTCACTCAATTTGGAACGAGGGCCCTGTCACTGATTGGCACTTCACAACTGATTGGCACTTCACAGTTCTACCGCCAACTCGGGCGCGGCCTTGACACGCATCCACCCAAAGGATTAGATGACCTGACATATGAATCAGTAGTCAGGTTAGGGCGCGGCGCCTCAGCGGCCGTCTCGCCCAACCGTCAAGAGGAAGGCACGAGTTGAACGCACTCCCACGTCCAAGCACAGCCCGCGGCGAGGCAACGCGCCGCAAGCTGCTCACTGCGGCCGAGATCGAGTTCGGCCAGAACGGTTACGTGGCCACCGCCGTCTCCGACATCACGAAACGGTGCGGAGTGGCGCAGGGAACCTTCTACCTCTACTTCCCCTCCAAGATCGACGTGCTACGCGAACTCGTGCGAGACATGGGCAGGCAACTACGGCACGCACTTAGCGAGGGCACGGCGGGTGCAACCGACCGCCTCAGCGTCGAGCGCCTCGGCCTAGAGGCGTTCATCGCCTTCTCCCTCAGCCACCAGAACCTCTACAAGGTCGTCATGGAATCGCAGTTCGTCGACGAGACCATCTACCGCGAGTACTACCAGACCCTAGCGGACGCCTACACCGTCAACCTCGAACGCGCCCAAGCCACCGGCGACGTGCGCCAAGGCAACGCCAGCGCACAGGCGTGGTCCCTCATGGGCGTTGCTCACTTCCTTGGGCTGCGTTACGCCATCTGGCGCCACGAAGCGCCGCCGCAAGAGATCTTCGACGCCACCTTCGAGCTCATCGCCAACGGCCTCGCTCCCGACCCGGGCGGCGGCGCATGACCCGCGACCACGTCGGCATCACCGGGCTCGGCACCTACGTTCCGGCCGGGCGCTTGAGCGCCGCCGACCTCGCGGAAGCATCCGGCCTACCGGAGTGGGTGGTGAGGGAGAAACTCGGGATAGCGGCGCGGGTGCTGCCTGGCGCCGACGATCACCCCGTGGCCATGGGCGTGACGGCTGGCGCTCGCGCCCTGCAGGACGCCGGCGTGAGACCGGAGGACGTCGACGTCGTCATCTCCATGACCGAGGAGTACAAGGAGTACCCGGTGTGGACGGCGGGCATCAAGCTCGCTTACGCCGTCGGGGCGCGTAACGCCTACGCTTACGACCTCGGCCAGAAGTGCGGCACCGCCGTGCTTGCCCTCAAGCAGGCCAAGGACCTGCTCATCGCGGACCCTAGCGTCGACGTCGTGCTCGTGGCCGGCGGTTACAGGAACTCCGACCTGATCCGCTTCACCGATCCGGACGTCCGCTTCATGTACAACCTCGGGGCCGGCGCTGGCGCGGCCGTTGTGCAGCGCGGCAAAGGGCACCGGTTGCTTAGCGCCAGCATCGTCACCGACGGCAGCTTCTCCCTCGACGTGCTCGTGCCCGTCGGCGGCACCAAGACGCCGCTCACGAGCGACAACCTTGACGATTACCGCCTGCGCGTGCCCGACCCGGCAGGCATGAAGGCGCGGCTCGAGAGCACCAGCCTCGACAACTTCGTGACGGTCGTCGAGCGGGCCGTTGCCAAGAGCGGCGCCAGCACGGCCGACATCGATTACCTCGCCATGCTCCACGTCAAACGCAGCGCCCACGACTACCTGCTTGGCCGCCTTGGCCTGACCGAACGGCAGAGCACCTACCTCAACGATTACGGCCACCTCGGTCAGGTCGACCAACTCCTCTCGCTAGAGATCGCGCGTGACAACGGCACCCTCAAGCCGGGCGACCTGGCGGTTGCCGTGGCGGCAGGTGTCGGCTACGTGTGGAACGCCATCGCGCTCCGATGGGCGGGCGCTGACGGAGCGCAAGCTGACGGGGCGCCAGCTAGCGGGGCGCCCGCATGATCCTCGACGTCGCGGCCCGGCGCGCCGACCTCACCCCCGAGCGCGACGCGCTGTGGTGGGACGGGCGGTGGTACACGTACTCCGAACTCAACGAACGCGCCGCGCGCACCGCCGCCCTCCTAGCCGGCATGGGGGTTCGCAAGGGCGACCGCGTGGCCATCGCGGCCCACAACCACATCGGACACCTCGACCTCATCCTCGCTACGGCCAAGCTAGGGTTCATCTTCGCCCCGCTCAACGTGCGCCTCGTCCAGCGCGAGCTCGAGGGGCTAGGCGCCTACCTGAAGCCAAGCGTCGTCCTGCACGACGCCGAGCACGCGCTGGCAGCCGCCGCCGCCGCTGGTGGCGGCGCGCTGCTCGATTTGGAAGCCTTCTGGCGCGAGGCGGCAAGTGGCGCTGCGCTCCCAGCGGTGCCTCGCCCAGACTTGGGTCCGGAAGACGTGCAGATGATCCTCCTGACGGGCGGCACCACCGGCCTGCCGAAGGGCGCCATGCTGCCGTACCGCCAGAACTTCTACAACGCCGTCAACACGGTGTTCTCGTGGGGCTTGAACGAGAGCGACTGCGTCGTGCAAGCGACGCCCTGCTATCACGCCGCCGTCAATGCCTTCACCACGCCGTTGTTCCAGGTCGGGGGGCGCACCATCCTGCAGAGGAAGTTCGATCCGGAAGAGTACCTGCGGCTCGTGGAGGAGCTAGGCGCGACCGTCCTCTTCCTCGTGCCGACCATGTACGCCATGGTCGCCAACGACCCGAGCTTCGCCACGCGCGACCTGAGCAGCGTGCGCTGGGCCATCTCCGGCGGCGCCGCCTGCCCAGAACCCGTTCGTCACGCGTTCGCCGACCGCGGCGTGCGCTTCCGGCAGGGTTACGGGCTGACGGAGGCGGGCGTCAACTGCTTCGCCATCACCCTAGAGCAGGCGCAGCGCCGGCCAGAGTCAGTTGGCAAACCGCTACTGCATGCGGAAGCGGCCGTGCGTCGGCCGGACGGCAGCGTCTGCGACCCTGGCGAGGTCGGCGAGCTCACCCTGCGCGGGCCCCACGTTTTCCTCGGCTACTACGAGCGGCCGCAAGCTACAGACGAGGTCATGAGGGACGGCTGGTTGTGGACGGGCGACCTCGCCACCACGGACGCCGACGGCTACTACACCATCGCGGGAAGGCGCAAAGAGATGTTCATCTCAGGCGGGGAGAACGTCTTCCCCACCGAGATCGAGAGCGCCCTCTACGACCACCCAGCCGTCAACGAGTGCGCAGTCCTTGGCGTGCCAGACGAGCGCTGGGGCGAAGTCGGCGTCGCGTACGTGACCTTGCGTCCCGGCGCGGCCGCCTCCGTGGAGGAACTGCGCGGGCACCTCCTCGCGCGCCTGGCGCGCTACAAGGTCCCGAAGCACATCGAACTGGCTGAAGAGCTGCCGAAGAGCGGCGCAGGCAAGATCCTCAAGACGACGCTGAAGGAGCGCTTCGAGCGCTCCCACCAAGGAGGGGAAGCATGACGGCAGGACAGCGGATCGGCGTGCACGTGTCGCGCCCAACGGGCGGCGCAACGGCCGACCTCACCATCGATTACGCCCGAGCTGGCGCTGGCGCCCCCGTGCTGCTCGTGCATGGCAACTTCGCCAGCCGCCAGTGGTGGCTCGAGCAGCTGACCGACCCGGCGCCGGGCCTCGACCTCATAGCCCCGGACCTGCCGGGCTTCGTGCGCTCGGACCCGCTGCCAGGCGCCTGGCCGACTAGCGAGTGGGTTGACGCTTGGGCAGACACCATGGCCGAGTTCCTCAAAGCGCTCGGCGTCGAGCAGGCTGGCGTCGTCGGGCACAGCCTTGGAGGCGCGGTGGCGCAGACGCTGGCGGTGCGCCACCCCGAACTAGTGACGGCGCTACTCCTCGTCGACGCCGCGCCACCTGCCGGGTTCGTGACGCCGGAGGCGCACTTCCCCGTGCTGAGCGCTTACCGCACCAACCGCGAACTCCTAACTGCGGGCCTGAGCGCCATCACGCCGACCCGCCAACCCAACTACTTCCCCGCGCTGATCGACGACGCAATGGGCATGGACGAGCGCAATTACCAAGGCAACGCCAGGGCCCTCGGGGAGTACGACCTCAGCGGCCGCACCGCAGCCGTGACGGTGCCAGTCACCGTATTGCACGGCGGCAAGGACCTGCTCGTGCCGGCGGCCGCGGCCGCGGCCACCGCCGACGCCTACCCGAACGCCACCCTCATCACCTGGGAGGACGTCGGCCACTCACCGCCGCTCGAGGCGCCAGCCGCCTTCCGCGACTTGCTAGCCACGACCTTCTCGGGGGGCACCAAATGAGATGAGCCCACCTGCTACCGCCCAGAGGCCCCACACCCATCAGACTCCTGGCATCGCCCGGAGACAGACCTTCCAAGGAGGAAGCATGAAGCGCATACTCGCCACCCTCGTTCTCGCCGTACTCGCCTTCGCTGCGGCGCAAGGCGTGACCATCGGCGTCCTAGCGCCCCTAACCGGCGGCGCAGCCGGCACCGGCCAAGCCCAGAAGGCCGGCTTCGAGCTGGCCCTCGAAGAGATCAACGCAGCAGGCGGCGTACTCGGCCAGCCACTCAAGATGATCATCGAAGACACGAAGGCCGACCCCGCCACCGGCGTAGCCGCGTTCGAGAAGCTCATGACGGAGGACAACGTCGAGTTCATCGCTGGCGGCTACTCCTCCGGCGTGACCCTCGCCCTCGTCGAGTCGTTCAAGACCTTCCAGCCCATCGTTAGCTGGATCGGCGGCGCGGTCTCCGGCATCGGCATCGACAACTTCGACGGCATCGAGGAGCTCCTCGGCCAAGAGGAATGGTTCTTCCACATCCACCCGTGGGATTACGCGAATACCGAAGCCTCGACCGCCTTCCAGGTCTACACCGGCGTAGACACCGTTGCGCTGCTCCACGAAGACGGCGCGTTCGGCGGCCCAGGCGCAGCAGGCGCCCAGGCGCTCCTGGAAGCAGCCGGCATGAAGGTCGTGCTCAACGAGGCCTTCAAGTCCACCTTGACCGGCGGCACGGGCGACTTCCGCGCTGCCATCAGCAAGGCAGCGGCCAGCGGCGGCGAGATGCTCTACTGGATCGCTTACGACGGCGACGCCCAGCCCCTCGTCAGCCAAGTCCGCGAACTGAACTACCACCCCAAGTACATCTTCGGCGCCCCTCCGGGCTGGCCGTCCGACTTCGACAAGGTGCCGGAAGCGCAGTGCGTTACCGGCATGATCGGCTACCTGCCCAACCTGCCCAACCCAGAGGCCAAGGCCTTCCTCAATAGCTACCAGGCCAAGTTCGGCACGGCGCCAGACAACTACATGGCCGCCCTCGCATACGCCAACCTCTGGAGCTATGCCGACGCCATCAACGCCGCCGGCACCACCGACCAGGCCGCCGTCATCAAGGCGCTGCAGGAAGGCACCTTCCGCTCGCCGATGGGCGACTGGAGCTTCAAGCCCTCCGTCGAGGCCCTGCACCAAGGCTTCGGCTCCGAGATGTGGTTCATCTTCCAGTTCCAGGACGGCGTCCGCGAGATCGTCTGGCCCGTCAACATCAGCACCTCGCCGCTGCAGACCTGCCCGTAAGGTTCGCGACTAGCAACTGACAAGCACCCGCCGGGGAGGGAGCGACCCTCCCCGGCAACCCATAACCGCGAAGGGACCCGCACGCTCCAACCTCATGGACTTATCTCTCTTACCGCAAGCGCTCGTCTCGGGCGTCCTCGCCGCCGGCCTCTACGCGCTGGTGTCCGTTGGGTTGGCGCTGGCCATCGGTGTCATCGGCATCGTCAACTTCGCGCACGGCGAGTTCTTCATGGTCGGAGCGTTCCTCGCCTACCAGCTCTTCGTTAGCTTCGGCTTCGACCCTCTCTTATCGCTACTGTTCGTGGCGCCCGCCCTGTTCGTCATCGGGGCCATCATCTACTTATCTTCCATCCGCTTCGTACTGAAAGCGCCAGAGCTGAACCAGATGCTCCTCACGTTCGGGGTCGGCATCATCCTGCAGAACCTGGCGCTGCTCATCTGGGGTGGTGACCCGCGCACCATCGCGCGCGTGCCTTACCGCGCCATCGGCTACAAGCTCGGCAGCATCAGCGTGGGCCTCGTACCGCTTGGCAGCTTCGTCATCTCGCTCATCCTCGTAGCCGCCCTCTACTGGATGCTAGCGAGGACGCCCCTCGGCCGCGGCATGCGCGCGGTGGCGCAGAACCGCACCGGCGCCGGCCTCGTCGGCCTTGAGGTCAACCGCATCTACCTGATCGCGTTCGCCATGTCAGCGCTCCTCGCCGGCATGGGCGGGGTGATGATCGCCGTCATCCAATCGCCGACGCCAACCATCGGCTTCGGGTTCACGCTCAAGGCGTTCGCGATAGTCGTGCTTGCTGGCCTCGGCAACATCCGGGGGATAACCATCGCCGCCATCATCGTGGCGTTGTCAGAGTCGTTGGTCGCCACCATGGTG
>JACDJA010001256.1_pt1 | contig 21928 bp, 26 predicted proteins | sample 7449241 | NCBI WGS metagenome assembly JACDJA01 (sample SAMN14253289, study PRJNA609438) | sludge metagenome | isolation source: initial anaerobic sludge | collected 2018-12-20 | reverse complement strand
TCCTCGAACTGCCCCTCAGTCGTGTAGCGCGAGATCTGCTCGGCCAGTGCCTGCACGCGGTTGGCATCGGGCGGCGGGGCAGGGATGATGATTTCGTTCAGCAGCACCGAAACCCCCGATGTGGACTGGCCCATGCGTTCAAGGGCGAAGTCGATATCGGCATCGGTGACATTGACGCGCGCGCTGAAGCGGGCGCGCACGTAATCGCGCCAGGCAGTGTTGACCGCGACGTAATCGCGGATCGATTCCTCGGCGACACCCACCTGTGCCAGCGTGCCCAGAAACTGGTCGAGCGGCAGGTTGGCGCGAGAGGCGAAATCCTCCATCGCGCGGGCAAGCCCCTCGTCCGTCATGCGCAGGCCTGCGCGGTCCATTGCCTCTTGTTTCAGCCGATCCTCGATCAGCTGGGTACGGGCAAGACGGGGGAGGTCGCCGGGGGTCCGGAATGCCTCGAGCAGGCGCAGGCACTGGTCGATTTCATAGGCGGTGATGGCACGGTCGTTCACGGTGATGACCGCCGAGAACATCCCCTGTGCTGCCGCGATGGTACCGAAAAGCGCAAGGGCGCCTGCCATGACCAGCCCTGCAAGGTTTCGCATCCGCTTCTCCCGACCGCTTCTCAGCCTGCGCAACGCGCCGCCCGCACCCGGGCGCCGCCGGTGGAAAATCCGGTGAGCCGTACCGACAGACCGAGCCGTGTAGTCGGGTCGGAGGCCCCCGTTTCCGTGTAGCGATGCGACAGCGAAACGTCCACTGTCACGCATTCATTCGACCAGGCAAGGCCAAGGTCCGCGTTGATCGGTGCGGCCGCCTCAAGATCATAGCGGCCGCCTGCGTGGATCTCCCAATCCGTTCCCACGCGCCAGCTGCCCGTGGCCGAGAGTTCGGAGACCGCAGGCGCCGTCCCGCCATCGGACCCGGGCGCGAGCCACAGATGGCGCGCCGACAGGTCAAAGCGCCGCGCATGCCAGTCGAGGATCGTCTCGCTTTCGGCAAGGCCGTCGGCGGAGTCAAACAGCGCGCGGCCCATCAGGCGGAAGCCGGAGTCGAGATCGGCGGTTCCGGACAGGAGGAATCGCGGATCGGGCCGCAATTCATCGACCAGCGCCCCGAAGCGCAGCGAGGCCTGCCCGCCAGCGCCGCCGCGGGTCCAGGTGACGAGAGCCGCGGCGCTGGTGCCGGCAGGGGCGCGATCTTCGCCTGCGCCACGGTTCAGGGACAGGATATTGCCTGCATCTATGGCGCGACGCGCCGCGTCTTCGGGCGGGACTGCATCGCCGTAGGCGGGCGTCCAGCCAAGCGCCAGCGCGGGTTCGAGCGTATCGACATGGCCGTTTGCGCCGCGCACCAGCGGATAGCGGATCGTGATCCCGGCCCGGGGCCGCAAGGTTGTCAGCGTGTCACCCCATGCGGGATCGTCGCCCACCTGGCGCAGTTGCACGGTGAGGCCTGCCTCGCCCTCGAATACGAGCCCGCCGGAAGTCACGGCAGTGCCGCTCCAGTCAGCGCTGGCGCCCAGCCGCCACAGGTCGCGGGAATCGTCGCCGGTGCCGGAGGCGAGCCGGGCGAAGGCCAGTGTTTCGCCCGAGAGGGTCAGCGTGCCGGGGCCGGCTGGCAGGCGCCGTTCGATCTGCGCGCCCAGAACGACGGGTGGCAGGCTCGCGCTTGATTCGCCGATGCGCAGGCTTTGCCACAGGGTAAGGTCGGCGGTGGCCATGGCGTCGGCCTGGACGCTCGAATAGCTGAGCCGCGAGGGCAGGCGGTCGCGGTCGGAGATACCGTAATCGGCCAGATAGGCACGGTCGCTTGCGGCGATCAGGTCAAAGGAAAGCTGGCTGCCCTCGCCCGGACGCAGGCTGCCGCGCGCGGCGACATAACCCCGCAGGCCGTCATGCCCAAGGTCGTCGTCCGAGATCGCGCCCTCGACCTGGTAGCTGCCGGTCAGAAGCGCATGGCGAAAGCGTGCCTCGAGCGTGCGGGTCAGTGCCGAGAGATAGGGGGTGAGCTGCAGGTCGCGCGATTCGCCCAGGGGTATGAAAACCGGGGCGGCGAGTCCCGCGCCGAGGTTCGAGGTCATGCGCAGTTCGGGTACCATGAGGCCGAAGGCGCGGTCGAGCGTCGGGTCGGGAAGGCGAATCCACGGCAGCCAGAATACCGGCACGCCGCGCACATGCAGGGTCGCGTTCTCGAAATGGAGTTGCTGCGCGTCCTCGTCGTGGACAACGCGGGCTGCGCGGATTTCCCACAGGGGTGCCCGTTCGCCGCAGACCGCGCAGGAGGTGGCGACCACCCGCGACAGCTGGCTGAGCCGTCCGTCCATGCGGTCGATGCGGTTCGCGGCCAGTTGCAGCCGCTGGTCGAGCACCAGCCGCGCGCCGCGCAGGATCCCGTTCTCGAGCCGGGGGTCGAGTTCGGCGCGTGTTGCAGCCAGCACGTCGCCCTGGGGGGTGACGATGTAGATCGGGCCCTCGATGGTCAGCAGGTCGGTGTCCGGGTCATAGACGATCGCCGCAGCAGAAAGGCGGGTGCCGTCGTGGAACACCTCGACATTGCCCTGCGCCACGAGACGGCCCTGGGCGCTGACCTCGATCCGGTCGGCAACCAGGGTGGCCAGCGCCTGCGCACGGGCAAGGCCCGGGGCCAGAAGCAGCAGGATGAGGGCGAGCCCGCGCATCAGCCGTCCTCGAATTGCAAGAGCAGCGCGAGCGCAACCGCCACTGCCGCCAGCGGCGGGACCCAGGCGGCCAGCGCAGGCGGGATCTGGCCCGCCTCGCCAAGGATGCGGGCGAAGTTGCGCATGAAATGCACGCCAAAGGCGAGAGAGACGGCGATCAGCACCATGATCCCGGTGCGGCCGGCGCGCTGCGGGCGCATGGTGAAGGCGGCGCCGATCATCACCATGGCGACCAGCAGCAGTGGCTGGGCGAGTTCGCCCTGCAGATGCACCTCGTGCTGGCGGGCGGAAAAGCCGGCGGCCTGCAGGCGGGCGATGAAGGCCGGCAGGTCCCACAGGGCGATGGTCTCGGGCCGGGCGAGCGATTCGCGGATGTCGTCGGCGGTCAGGGTTGCGGGAAGCGAGAGGGCGTCTTCGTGCCGGGCGGATGCCTCGGGGTTGGGGGCGGTGAGGGGCCAGATGCGGGCGTCCTCGATCTGCCATTTGCCGTTCTCCAGGCGGGCGCGGGCGGCATCGATCCGTGTCTCGGGGCGTCCGTCGCGATCGAAGGCGAGGAAAGACACGCCTTCAAGCAGGGTGCCGCCCGCACCGGAGCGGGTGGCATGGATCACCATCTGCCCTCCCGCGTCGCCCTGTCGCAGCCACAGCCCGCCCTCGTCCATCGCCAGCGCGGCGCCGCCCGGCGCCCGGTCATGGGCGAGCGCGCGGCTGGTGGCGGCCACCATGGGGCCGAGCGCGAAGAGGCCCAGCAGCGCGACAAGCAGGGCCGCGACGAGGGGCGCCATCAGGGCGGTGATCGCCGAACGCCCCGCGGCGCGCACGGCCACCAGTTCCGACGACCGGGCGAGCGCGAGAAACAGCGCGATGCTCGCGAGGATCATCACCAGCGGCAGGATGCCCTGGAACCCGCCGGGCGCGCGGAGCAAGGCATCGCGCAGGAGATGTGCGGTGCCGCGCCGGGCGCCCTCGATCAGGTCGACCAGCAGGATGACCGCGAGAAACGCGCCCGCCACTGCCGCGAAGGTGAGGATGAAGCGCCGGGCGAGGTAGAGATGCAGCGTCATGCGCGCGCACCGCCGGCAAGGGGATGGGGGGCCGACGCCCACCACAGGAAGCCCGCCGCGAGGGCGCATGTGACCGCGGAGGGCAGATAGATCACCGGCCAGGCGCCCGCATGCGTGACCGCAATGGAGCCTGCGGTGGCCTCGAGCGCCTTGACCATCAGCACGAGGCCCACGGCAAGCCCGATCTGCCACCAGTGGCCCGAGCGGCTGAACCCGCCCAGCATCAGCGCCGCATAGCCCATGAGCACACCGGCAAGCACGAGCGCGGGATCGGCGATGCGGCCATGGCCCTCGGTCCGGAGCTGGTTCATGCTGCGCCCGGTTTCCCGCGCGATTGCGTCGGTCGGGCGGAGAAGGTCGCGTGTCGCCAGCTCGCGCAGGTTGCGTTCGCGCGCCGTCGTGGTGGGCAGAAGCGTGCTGATGTCATAGGCCAGTTCCTCGAAGCTGGTCGTCACCAGCCGGTCTCCGGGCTGCAGGAGCCTTTGCATCATGCCGCCGATCATCACCAGCTGCGCGCCGTCATCGGCGGCGTTTCGCACCAGATAGGCGCTGTGCGCAGTATAGGTGGTGCGCGCGTCCGGGTCGCGGTCGTCCTGGAGGAAGAGGTCGCGCAGCTCGCCCTTCGGCGTGATCTCGCGGGTGTAGAGGGTGACGCCATCGGCGGGGGAGAGGAACTGACCCTCGTGCAGGAGGCGGGCGGTGGCCGAGCGGGCGATCTCGGTCTGGCGGCTGTTGAGCCCGGCAGTCGAGAGGGGCACCAGCAGATTGGCCAGCACCGCCATCATCGCCGCCGCGATGAGGCCGAAGGCCAGCGGCCCGCGCGCAAGGCGGAAGGGCGAGATTCCCATCGCCTGGGACACGACCAGTTCGGAATCGGCGGCAAGGCGGTTGGTCGCGTAAAGGGCCGCGGCAAAGGCGGCGAAGGGCAGGATCATCGCCACGATCCCCGGGAGCGACAGAAGCGACAGTTCGAGGAACACCCGCGCCGATTGTCCGTCGGCAATCAGCTGGTCGAACAGGGCAACCGCGCGGTTGATCCAGTAGATCATTACCAGCACCAGCGCGAAGAAGCCGAAGACCGCGATCAGGCGGCGCAGGAAGTATCGGTCGAATCGCGTCACCTTCCGCCTTGCCTCCCACATCCGCCTGTTGACCCTGACCTAGCCGAGTGCGGCGCCGGTTTGAACTGCGATCTGGTCATCACCCGCGCGCGGGGCTAGGTCTTGCGCCATTCCCTGCCCAGGAGAGTGTGCCATGACCGATCCCGTTGCCATCAGCTTTCATGACATGGACCTGCCCGATCTGCCTGCGCGTGGAGGGCGAATCGGCGTGATCCTGCCGCCCGATGGTCGTGCGGGGCCTGCGGGGCGGCTGGTCGGCGGGGCGGCCAGGCGGGCGCTGGCGCGGCTGGTGGCCGACAAGGCCTGGGAAAAGGCCGAGCCGGGCGATGGTTTCGAGATCGCCTGGCCGGACGGCCTCGCGGCCGAGGCGCTGGTCGTGGTCAAGCTGCCCGCAAAGGCAGGAATCGCCGATTCCCGCAAGGCCGGCGCGACGCTGGCGCGGCTGGGCGGGAAGGGGGCGCTGACGGTGCTGGCCGGTGCGGCTGCGCGACCCGAGGAGATCGCCTTCGGCCTGGCGCTGCGCGCCTATGATTTTGACGCCCATCGCACCGCCGAGCGCGAGTCGCGCGGCCCGGTCGCATTTCATGTCGCCCGACCCGAGGACGCGGCGCGCGCCACCGTGCCGCTGGCCGCGCTGGCCGAGGGGGTGATCTTCACGCGCGATCTTGTGAACGAGCCCGCCAATATCCTGACAACCACCGATTTTGCCGCCCGCCTGGGGGCGATGCAGGAGCTGGGGCTGGATGTCGAGATCCTCGAGCCCGACGAGATCGAGCGGCTGGGCATGCGGCTGCTGCTGTCGGTCGCGCAGGGTTCGGAATCGCCCGCGCGGGTGGTCGTCATGCGCTGGCAGGGCGGCGGGGACGAGGCGCCGGTGGCGCTGGTGGGCAAGGGTGTGGTCTTTGATACCGGTGGCATCAGCATCAAGCCTGCCTCCGGCATGGACGAGATGACGATGGACATGGGCGGCGCTGCGGTGGTTGCGGGTGTCATGCGCACGCTGGCCCTTCGCAAGGCGCAAGCGAATGTCGTGGGCGTTGTGGGGATCGTCGAGAACATGCCCTCGGGCCATGCGACGCGGCCGGGCGATATCGTGCGCTCGATGAAGGGCGACACGGTCGAGAATGTGAACACCGATGCCGAGGGGCGGCTCGTGCTGGCTGATGCGCTCTGGTATGCGCAGGACCGTTTTGCACCGCGCGCGATGGTGAACCTGGCCACGCTCACCGGGGCGATGATGATCGCGCTGGGGCATGAATATGCGGGCGTCTATGCCAATGACGATGGGTTCTGGTCTGCGATCGAGGCGGTCGCGAAGGCCGAGGGCGAGGGGGCCTGGCGCATGCCCTTGGGCAAGGGTTATGCCGAGACGCTGAAATCGAATGTGGCCGATGTGAAGAACGTCGGCTCGCGCGAGGGCGGGGCCTGCGTGGCGGCCGAGTTCCTGCGCCGCTTTGTCAAGGACGGCACGCCCTGGGCACATTTCGATATCGCCGGGGTGACCTCGCTCAAGACCGACCAGACGCTGTCGCCCAAGGGCGCGACCGGCTGGGGGGTGATGACGCTCAACCGGCTGATTGCGGAGCATTATGAAGGGAAGTGATTCCCGAATATCGGGCGGCACCAGGGGTTCGGAGACCGTCTTTGGCCCCTGTTGCCCGCCATCCGGGGCGGCCCGGCCTGCGCGTGCCGATATTGGCCATGTCTGAGGTCTGGTTCTACCATCTGTCGGCCACGCCGCTTGATCTGGCGCTCGTGCGTCTCTTGCCGATGGCGCTGTCGCGCGGCTGGCGGATCGAGCTTCGCGGGCGTGACCCGGCGCGGATGGAAGAGCTGGATCGCGCGTTATGGCTGGGCCCCGAGGACGGTTTCCTGGCCCATGGCATGGCCGGGGGCGCGGATGACGCGCGTCAACCGGTGTTGCTGACCGTTGCGGGGCAGGCGGCCGCCAATGCGCCCGAATGCCTGATGGTCGTCGATGCCGGGCTGCTGGCGCTGGACGAGGTCGGAGGTCTTGCCCGCGCCTGCGTGGTCTTTGACGGCAATGTGGCGCCCGAGCTTGACCATGCGCGCGCGCTGTGGCGCGAGGTGCGCGCGGCCGAGCTGCCGGCGCAATACTGGGCCGAGGAATCGGGACGCTGGGTGAAGAAGCAGGGCTGAGTCAGGGCGTGAGCGTGAGCCGGTCGCCGGTGATCTCGACCCGGGCAAATTGGGTGATCCAGCTCATTCCCAGAAGCGAGCCGTCCATCTCGCCCTGATTGACGACCGCGCGCACGTCATGCAGCGCAAACGGCCCCAGCGTCACCGACCGCAGCCGCACCGGTGCCGTGCGCACCACGCCATTCGCGGTGCGCGCCTGGCCGATATAGGACAGTGCCTGCGGATCGAGCCCCACCCGTGCGGCATCCCTGGCCGTCAGGACGATCTCGCTGGCGCCGGTGTCGATCACGAAGCTGACCGGCACGTCATTGATCGTCACCACGGCATGGAAATGCCCGTCGCGGGCCAGAGGAATCTCGATACTGCCATCGGCAAGAAGGGCCTGGCCGGGGCTGAGTTCGCTGCGGATGTCCTGCCAGAGGCCGTAGCCCGCCACGACGCCCGCGAAGATGAGGCCCCAGACGGCAAGATGCTGAAGGCTCTGCCCCGGGCGGCGGCGCAGTTGCAGCACGAACCAGCCGCCAAGTGCGGCAAAGAGTATCGCGAGCCACAGGAGGCGCGCGATCTGGTCTCCGTCCATGATGCCCCCCCGGTTACTGCTGCATCAAGGGGCAGGGCGGTCCTACCAGCGCAGGACCACCGAGCCCCAGGCGAGTCCGCCACCGATGGCTTCGGTCACCACCAGATTGCCCGGCACTATTTGCCCGCGTTCAACGCCTACCGACAGCGCGAGCGGGATCGAGGCGGCCGAGGTGTTCCCGTGGTCGGCCACGGTCAGGATCACCTGGTCGATCGGTATCTGCATCCGCTGCGCCGAAGCCGTGATGATGCGCAGGTTGGCCTGGTGCGGCACGATCCAGTCGACATCATGTGACCCCAGCCCGGCCTGATCGAGCGCCGATTGTGCGGTCTGGGCCAGCTTGTCCACCGCATGGCGGAATACTTCACGTCCCTGCATGCGCAGATGGCCCGTCGTGCCGGTCGAGGTGCCGCCGTCGACATAGAGCAGGTCGCGGAAGCGGCCGTCCGAATGCAGGTCGGCCGAGAGGATGCCGCGATCGGCACTGGTCCCGGTGCCCTCTTGCGCCTCGAGCACCAGCGCGCCGGCACCGTCGCCGAACAGCACGCAGGTTGCGCGGTCGGTCCAGTCCATGAGACGCGAGAAGGTCTCGGCGCCGATGACCAACACCCGGCGGGCGCGGCCGGCGACGATCAGCGCATCTGCCGTGGTCAGCGCATAGACGAAGCCCGCGCAGACCGCCTGGAGGTCGAAGGCGAATCCCCTTTCCATCCCGAGATTCGCCTGCACCGTGGTCGCGGTCGCAGGGAAGGTCAGGTCCGGGGTCGAGGTGGCCAGCACGATCGCGTCGATATCCCCGGGCGCCAGCCCGGCCGAGTCGAGCGCGCTGCGGGCGGCCCTGGTGGCCAGATCGGATGTCGGCTGGCCCTCGGCAGCAAAATGGCGGGTACTGATCCCCGTGCGTGTGCGAATCCATTCGTCCGTGGTGTCGACCAGCGCCTCGAATTCGGCATTGGGAACCACGCGCTCGGGCAGGTAATGGCCCACACCGCACACGACCGAACGGACAGTCATTCCTCACCCATCCTTGCAGACGGCGCCGCGGCGCCGTCGGGTTCATTCACTTTTTCCGCCTGGCTCGTCGCGACGGCCTGCGCGACCTGCTGCGCGAGCGTCTCGGCGAAGCCTGCCGCCGCCAGCCGCCATGCCAGATCGAGCGCGGTGGCGATGGCTGTCGCGTCCGAGCCGCCATGGCTCTTGATGACGGTGCCATTCAGGCCGAGGAAGACGCCGCCGTTGACGGAACGCGGGTCGATCCTCGCGCGCAGCCGTTTCAGCACCCCGCGCCCCATCAGGGCCGAGAGCTTGCCCCAGAACGAGCCCATCAGCGCCTCGCGCAGCAGATGGGCGATGAGATGCGATGTGCCCTCTGCGGTCTTGAGCGCCACATTGCCGGTAAAGCCGTCGGTCACGACCACGTCTATCCTGGCCGAGGGGATGTCGCCACCCTCGACCATACCCGCAAAATCAAAGCCCCCCTGGGCGGAGGCCTGGGTGATGAGGTCATATGCGGCCTTCAGCTCGGCCCCGCCCTTGTGCTGTTCGGTGCCGACATTGAGCAGGCCGACGCGCGGACGGGCCACGCCGAGGCCGATCCGGGCGTAGGTCACGCCCATCAGCGCATAGGTGAGCAGATCGTTGGCATCGGCGCGAATATCGGCGCCGGCATCCAGCATCAGGTTGAAGCCGCCCGGGTTCAGCGACGGCCACATGCCGGCGATGGCGGGACGGTTCACCCCGGCCGCCTTGCGCAAGACCAGCATGGAGACCGCCATGAGCGCGCCGGTATTGCCGCAGGAAATACAGACCTGGGCCTTGCCCTCGCGCACCGATTCGACTGCGGACCACATCGAAGTGTCGCGGCCCCGGCGCATGACCTGGCCGGGCTTGTCCTGCATCGAGACAACGCCGTTGGCATGGATGACGGCAACCTGCGCTGCCCAGGGCTTTCCAGCCAGCAGTGGCGCGAGTTCGTCCTCGGGGCCATGCAGCAGGATGCGGGCGGCAGGCTGGGACGCGAGGAACCGGTCGATTCCGTCAACAACGGCCTTGGGACCCCGGTCGCCGCCCATGGCATCGACTGAGAGAACCAGTTCGGCCCCGCCGTCCTGTGCGGTCGTTTCGGGGACCTCACCCTGCATGCCGTCGCCCGACGCGCCGCGCTCAGGCGGCGTCGTCGTCCAGGTCGATCTCGGCGGCGAGCGCGACGATCTCGCGGCCGTCATAATGACCGCAAGACGGACAGACGTGATGCGGGCGCTTCAGCTCGCCGCAGTTGCCGCATTCGTTGGGATTGGCAGCGACCAGCGCGTCATGGGAACGACGCATGTTGCGGCGGGATTTCGAGATCTTGTTCTGCGGAACGGCCATGTCACAACCTCGGGCTTGGGGGCCGGACCGGCCCTTTCTGTGTCTGCGCCGCCCGCAGGCTGCGCCGTGTTTTCTTCTGCAACCGGGAATCCCCGACGGCACGCGCCGAGAGGGCGCGTCTCGCGCGGCTCATATCGGGTTATGAGCGGGGAGTCGAGATCGCACCGGAAGCCGAAGCAGGCCGCCTGAATAGACGATCAGGCGCGGCTGACAAGGGGTTCCGGGGCGTCAGGATTTCTTTTTGCGGCCCGTGGACGGCTTTTCCCGCGGCGCGCTGGCGTCGGCAGGCGAATCCGGGTCGCTGGCCGGCAGTTTCCCGCGCAGGGCGTCGAGCCCCGCAAAGGGGCGACGAGGCTCATCCTGCGTGGCGCCGGGGGGGATGGCGTGCCATTCGTCCTCATCCACGCCCGGGGCGCGGGGCCAGGGCGGCAGGGCAAGAGCGACGGCCTCGCGCGCGATCTGGCCAAGATCAAGGGCGCGGGGGATTTCCTCGATATCGTCTTCGGGAACCTCGCTTTCGCCGGGCGGCGACGGGGTCACATGCGCGAGATAGCGCCGGGTGATATCCTCATCTACCTGCGAGGGAACCGGGTCGAGGGTGACCACACATTCCTGCACGGCGCGGGCGCTCACATGCGCATCGAGGAGCCAGTCATCATGTCCCTCGGGCACCAGCTGGCCCTTGATCTGCAGCTGATCGAGCGCGAGGATCCCGAGATCCTGCGTTATCCGCGCCCGCGCATCCGCGCCGAAATCATGGGAAAACCGCGTCGCCTTGCGCCTTGTGGCGGCATCGAGACGCAGGATCGGGCCGAGAGGGGCCGGGGCCATGGCGCATCCTTTCTTGAACAGGGGCGGCTCCGTGCTACAAGGCGCATAGAGGGCGGGCACGGGGCCCGCAAGGGGGACAGCATGACGCGACGGCCAGGCAGGACGGGCAGAGGACGCCTGCGCATGATCCCGGGGCTCCTTGCGGCCGGGGTGCTGTCGGGGGCGCTGATCGCCTGTGCGCCGGTCATCCGTCACCATGGCTATATCCCGCCCGAATCCGAACTCGCGCTGCTGTCCATCGGACAGGATACGCGCGAGAGCGTGATCGAGGCCGTGGGTGCGCCCGCATCGACCGGGCTGCTGGGTGACAGCACCTTCTACTACACCGGCAGCACATTCCGGCACATGGGCGCGCTTGCCCCTCAAGAGGTGAGCCGCGAGGTGCTGGCCCTGTCGTTCGACGCGGGCGGACGGCTGGCGAATGTCGAGCGGTTCGGGCTCGAGGAAGGGCGTGTGGTCGCGCTGTCGCGACGGGTCACCGACAATGGCGTGCGCGACACCACCTTCCTGCGCCAGCTTCTGGGCAATATCGGCCGCTTCGACGCGGGCCGCCTGATCGGTGACGGCGGCTGAATCTGCCGCCGGGCGTCAGGCGCCCTCGAAGCGCAGCGCGACACCGTTGATGCAATAGCGCAGGTGCGAGGGCGGGGGGCCGTCCTCGAACACATGGCCGAGATGGGCGTCGCAGCGTTTGCAATGGACCTCGGTGCGGCGCATGCCGAGGCTGTCATCCTGCGACTGGCCGACCGCGCCCGCGCCGGTCACCTCGCCGTCTGCGGGCCTGGTGAACGACGGCCAGCCGCAACCGGCCTCGAACCAGTCACCGGCAGCGAACAGGGGTTCGCCGCAGCATATGCAGACATAGGTGCCCGCGCCTGGTGGCGGTGCGTCATGGGTGAAGGGCCGTTCGGTTCCATGTTCGCGGGTGACATGATAGGCCAGCGGCGAGAGTTCTTCCCGCCAGTTCGTCTCGCGCAAGGTGGCATCGCTCTTGACCATGGCAGGGATCACATCCTTCAATCCTGGGGGCTGTCCTTCGATATGGGCGGCGCGGGGCGGGACGCAAGGGGACGGGACATGGAGATCGCGGCACGCACGCGCGACGTGGCGACGGCCCCGGCGCTGTCCGTGCGGCTGTCGCGGTTGCCTGAAGACATGCGGGCGGCGCAAAGGTTGAGGCATCTGTGCTTCATCGAGAAGGCCGGGCTGCCGCCGCGCCCCGAGGGGCTGGACCGCGACCGTTTCGACGACATCTGCCTGCATCTTCTGGTCGAGGATCGTGCCGGGCGGGCGCTGGCCTGCTGCCGGATCCTGTCGCTGCCCAACGGGGCGGCGCTGCGAGAAAGCTATGCAGCCCTGCATTACGATCTGGCGCCGCTGGCCGGGTTCCCTGCGCCGTTGGCCGAGATCGGCCGCTTCTGCCTGCATCCCGAGGCGCAAGCGGGCGATGTGCTGCGGCTGGCCTGGGCGGCGATCACGCGGCTGGTCGACATGCGCAGGGTAGAAATGCTGTTCGGCTGCTCATCCTTTCCCGGTGCCTGTCCGGTGCGGCATGGGCCCGCGCTGGCCTGGCTGGCCCGTCATCACCTGGGGCCCGTGGCGCAGCGCCCGGGGCGGCGGCGCGGCGAGGACATGTTCGCCTATGCCGCCGCGCTGGAGGATGACGCGCCGCCGGATCCCGGCGGGCTGCCACCGCTTCTGCGCGGCTATCTTGCGCTGGGGGGCTGGGTCGGGGACATGGCCGTGCTCGATAATGACCTTGATACATTGCATGTCTTTACCGCCCTGCCGGTGGCCGCTGTCCCGCAGGTGCGGGCAGCGCGGCTGCGACAGCTCGCGCAAGACCTGAATATTGCCTTGTAACACATTCAATACATGGCAAGACCGGATCTCAGCGCAGATCCGCCGCCTTGCGCGCATGGGCGGTGATCGCGTCCCAGTCGCCCGCCGCGATTGCGGCGCGCGGCGCCACCCATGAGCCGCCCACGCAGATCACATTGGGCAATGCCAGCCATTCGCTTGCATCATCCTCACCCACGCCGCCGGTGGGGCAGAAGCGCATCCGGGGCAGCGGGCCGGCCCAGGCGCGCAGGGCCTCGGGGCCGCCGTTGGCGGCGGCGGGAAAGAACTTGGCGACGGTAATGCCGTGATCGAGCAGCCGCATGGCCTCGGTCGGGGTGGCCGTGCCGCACAAGATTGGCAGGTCCTCGCCCTCGGAGGCTGCAAGCAGCGCCCGGGTCGTGCCCGGCGAAACCGCGAATTGCGCGCCGGCGGCGCGGGCCTCGATGATATCAGCGCCGCACAGGGCCGTGCCCGCGCCGACGACGGCACCTTCGACCGCCGCCATCGCCCGAATCGCGTCGACCGCGGCAGGCGTGCGCAGCGTCACCTCGATCACCGGCAGGCCGCCCGCGACCAGCGCGCGCGCCAGGGGGGCGGCATCGCTCGGGTCGTCGATCACCAGCACCGGAATGACCGGCGCCAGACGGCAGATCGCGGTCATCCGTTCCGAGAGAAGTTGCGCTGTCATCGGCTGCTCCCTGCCTGCTGCACGTCGGGCGAGCTTCCCCCCGTCGGGGGGCGGAGTCAACTGTCCGTGAGGTGACCCGGCGCCGGAAATTCGGCGGTTACGTCATGAGCATAAAGCCAGCCGAGCCGCCCGAGAAAGGCGCCGGGCATCATGCGGGCGATGGTGGCAAGACCCAGATGCGCGATGCGCCGCGCGGGGCCCGAGAGATGGTAGTTGCGCGCATTGGCATTGGCCGCTGCCAGCGCACGGCGCACACGGCCCGCGCGCGCGGCCTGGTAGCGGGCCAGTGCGGCGGGCATGTCGTCGGCGCCTGCGGCGAGTGCCGCCAATACCCATGCATCCTCGAGCGCCATGTTTGCCCCCTGTCCCAGGAAGGGCAGCGTGGGATGGGCGGCGTCCCCTGCCAGCACCAGGCCCGGCCCGTGCCACTGCGCAGCAAGCGGGTGACGGAACAGGCCCCAGAGCCGGACCGACTCGACCCGGTCGACCAGGGCGCGCAGGCCGGGCGCGCAATCGGCAAAGGCCGCGCGCAGGGTGGCGGGGTCGTCGGCGTGGTCCCAGCCTTCGGCGGCCCAGTCGGGCCGTTCCCGCACCGCGACGATGTTCACGCGGTCGCCCGGGAGCGGATAGCTGACCACATGGCGATGGGGCGCCATCCAGATACGCGCGACGGGCGGGTGGCGGCCCTTTACGAGCGCACGCCAGGCGACCTGTCCGGTGAAGAAGGGGCGGCTTGCCGGGTTCAGCGCCGCGCGGGCCACCGAATGGATCCCGTCGGCACCGATGACGAGGCGGTGCGGCAGGCCGCCGAGGACGCCGTCGGGGGTGACATGCCCGACCCGCGACCCGGTGACGACCCGTGCCCCCGACCGCGTGGCGGCGCCTGCGAGCATGTCGAGCAGGTCGGCGCGATGGAAGAAGCGGTATGGGCCCTGGCGGGTCAGGTCGAACCGGCCGAGGACGCGACCCGAGAGCGCATCGCGCGGCTCTATGGCTTCGGCGCGGATGCCGCGTGCGCGTGCCTCGTCCTGCAGGCCCAATGCGGCCAGGACGGCGCCGCCATTGGGTGATATCTGCAGCCCCGCGCCGATCTCGGCGATCTCGGGCGCCTGTTCGTGGATGGTGATGGCGGCGCCCCGGCGGGCGAAGGCAGCGGCAGCGGCCATGCCGGCAATGCCGCCGCCGATGACGGCCATGCGCCGGGGGTCATGGTCGGGAAACCCGGGAGGCTCAGTCGTCGCGATGGACCTTCTCGCGCCGCTCATGCCGTTCCTGCGCCTCGAGTGTCATCGTGGCGATCGGCCGGGCGTCAAGACGCTTGAGGCTGATCGGCTCGCCGGTGATCTCGCAATAGCCGTATTCGCCATCGGCGATGCGCCGCAGCGCCGCGTCGATCTTGGTGACAAGTTTGCGCTGGCGGTCGCGTGTGCGAAGCTCAAGTGCGCGATCGGTCTCTTCGGAGGCACGGTCGGCGATATCGGGGATGTTGCGGGTGGAATCCTTCATCCCCTCGATGGTGTCATGGCTCTCGCGCAGGAGATCGGCCCTCCACGCCAGAAGCTTGCGGCGGAAATACTCGATCTGCCGCTCGTTCATGAAGGGTTCATCCTCGGCGGGGCGATAGTCGTCAGGAAGGAACGTCTCGGCCTTCATTGCTGCTCCATTTGGGCGATGCTTGGTAGATGCCAGTGAATTCACAGGTTCTGGCCCTCCCTTTCTGGCCCCGGCTCTCTGACTTCGGCGCTTTATCCGGTCCGCAATGAAGTGTCACCCCCTGTCATCAACCATGTGGCATGCGAGAATCGCATCTGGCGCGGCCTGATATTGGCGGGATGCGCCGGCTGCGCCTGCCACAGAGCGGCGCAGCCGTGGTCTGGACAGCGGACAGGCGCCAAGCTACCCCTCGCTGCCGCAGGGGGCCCCTTTCACGCATGCGCGCCCCGGAGGGAGAGAGCGATGCTCCTGCCAATCATCGGGCTTTTGCTTGGGGCCGTCATCGGCGCCACACTTGCGCGCCGACGGGGCGGCAAGCGAGCGGATATGGCGCAATGGGGAGCGGTGTGGGGCATTCTCCTTGGGCTGGCAGGCGTGATCGTCACCGTGGTGATGGCGCGCGGCGGCTGAAGATGGCGTCGAACGGCGGGCCGGGCTGGCTGCGTCATCGTGCCGCCCGCCGTACAGTCTGCATCATGGGGTGAGGGCCGCGTTGACCGGGGCGACGCCTGCGCCCATATCTGGCACATGCTGCGCCTTACCCCGATCCTGCTTGCGCTGATCTACGGCCTTGTCGCCTGGCGCTTCTCGGCGTGGCGAACGAAGGCCGAGCTTGACTCGCGCTCGGCGGAGCTGGTCGATCCGGCGCTGACACCGGTCTTCGAACGGCTTGCCGGTGCGCTCGATCTGCCGCGCCTGCGGGTTCACCTGTATGACATCGCCCCGGTGAACGGGCTGGCGGCGCCGGACGGGCGCATCTTCATCACCCGGGGCCTGCACGAGAGATTTCGCGCGGGTGTGGTGTCCGCCGAGGAGATCGCCTCGGTGATCGCGCATGAGCTGGGCCATGTTGCGCTTGGGCATACACGCAGGCGCGGAATCGATTTTTCCGGCCAGAACGCGGCGCGTGTGGCGCTGGCTGCGGTGCTGGGCCGGTTCCTGCCCGGGGTGGGGCCTGCGCTGGCGGGCTTTGCCGCCAATCTTCTGGCCAAGAAAATGAGTCGCAAGGACGAGCATGAGGCCGACGCCTATGCCACGGCGCTGCTGTTGAAGGCGGGGATCGGTGTCGAGGCGCAGATGAGCCTGTTGCAGAAGCTGGACCAGATGGCGGGCGCGGGCGGGCAGACGCCGGCGTGGATTTCGACCCATCCACCATCGCGCGAACGGATTGCGCGGATCGAGGCCAACCGTCGACGCTGGTCGGTGTCGGACGTGTGACGCGGGCGGGCGGGCTCAGCCCAGCGCGCGGGCAAGGCGCGGCAACCCCGCCTTGCGCAGCATCTGCCGCAGGCTCCAGTCGCCGCCGGAGAGCTGGCGCAGCTGCGCAAGTTCCGCCTGGGCCACCTGCATGACCGCCGCGCGCGGGAGGGTGGGGAGCAATTCGTCCGGGCTGCGGCGCAGGATCCCCTCGGGGGCAAGGGCGGCGCGGGGAAAGTCGCGGGCGTTCCGGGTAAGGATCACATCGCAACCCCCTGCAATTGCAGCAGCAAGGACATGGATATCGGCGGGATCCGGCAGCCACAGCCGCGCCTCGAGCCCTTCGGGCACCACAATATCGGCATCGGGAAAGCGCGCGCGAAGGGCAGCGATCTCGCCGCGTGCGATCACCTCGCCTTCGGGCGAATCGCGGCCAGCGGCACGGGCCCATTCCTCGAGGATGCGCGCGGACCAGAATACCTGAACCAGCCCCTGTGCCGCACAGCCCGTGACCAGCCCGCGCAGCACGGTCGGGAACAGCACATTCGCGTCGATCAATAGCCGGGGCGGCGATGCCTCAGGCATCGACCTCGACCCAGACCGGGACATGGTCCGAGGGTTTCTCGCGGGCGCGCAGGTCGCGCTCGATCCCGGCATCGACCAGCAGGTCGGCCGCCTGTGGCGACAGAAGCCAGTGGTCGATGCGGATGCCGTCATTCCGGTCCCAGGCAGCGCGCTGGTAGTCCCAGTAGGAATAGACGCCGGGCGAGCGGTCGATGAGCCGCACGGCATCATGCCAGCCCGCATGCAACAGCCGCCGCAGCGCCGCGCGCGACTCGGGCAGGGCAAGGGCGTCCCTGGCCCAGGCCTCGGGGCGGGCCGCGTCTTCGTCCTGGGGGATCACGTTCCAGTCACCGCCCAGGAACACCGGTTCCTCGGTCTCGCGCAATGCGGCGGCGCGGAGGCGCAGGCGCTCCATCCAGGCGAGCTTGTAGTCGTATTTCGGGCCGGGCACCGGATTGCCGTTGGGCAGATAGAGCCCGCAGATCCGCAAGGCGCGGTTGCCGACGACGGTGGCCTCGATCCAGCGGGCCTGTTCGTCGTCATCGTCGCCGGGCAGGCCTCGGGTCACATCCTCGAGCGGCAGGCGCGAAAGGATGGCGACGCCGTTGAAGCTCTTCTGGCCGTGGGTTTCCAGATTGTAGCCACGCGATTCGATCTCGTCCCGGGGGAAGACATCGTCGGTGGACTTGATCTCTTGCAGCACCGCGACATCGGGGCGCGATTCATCGAGCCAGGCCAGAAGCGCCCCGATCCGGGCGCGGATGCCGTTGATATTGAAGGTGGCGATCCGCACGGTCTAGAGGGCGAAGGAGGTGCCGCAGCCGCAGGAGGCGGTCGCGGCGGGATTCTCGACCACGAAGCGTGCGCCGATCAGTTCTTCCGAAAAATTGATGATGGCGCTGGCAAGGAAGGGCAGCGAAACGGGATCGACCACGACCTTCTCGCCGCCGTTCGAGAGCACGACGTCATCGGGCTGTGCGTCATCAAGGCTCATGTGATACTGGAAGCCCGAACAGCCGCCACCCTCGACCAGCACGCGCAGTGCCTTGCCCTGTGCGGCGGCGCCGATCTCGGCGAGGCGGTCGAAGGCGCGGGGGGTAACGGTGGGGAGCGTGGTCATGGGCGGTCTCCTTCGTCCGACAATATAGGGGCGCGCCCGGGGCGCGGCAACCGCGCCCTGTCGCCCGCATGGGTCCTGCGCTATGGTGCGGCCCACTGCCTGACCCGAGCAAGACATGTCCAGCCCCGCCCCCTATGCCTGCCATCCGGCCGCCAGCCGCGGACGCCTTTTCCCGGAAGAGGAATCGACCTTCCGCTCGCCTTGGCAGCGCGACCGGGACCGGATCATCCATTCCTCGGCCTTTCGGCGGCTCAAGCACAAGACGCAGGTCTTTATCGAACATGAGGGCGATTATTATCGGACCCGGCTGACCCACTCGATCGAGGTGGCGCAAGTGGCGCGCACGATAGCGGGGGTGCTGGGCCTGGATACCGACCTGACCGAGGCGGTGGCTTTGGCCCATGATCTGGGCCACCCGCCCTTTGGCCATACCGGGGAAGAGGCGCTGGACGCGCTGATGGAGCCTTACGGCGGTTTCGACCACAATGCGCAGGCCATCCGCATCGTCACCCGTCTCGAGCGCCATTATGCGGGATTCGACGGGCTGAACCTGACCTGGGAGACGCTGGAGGGGATCGCCAAGCACAACGGGCCGGTGTCTCGGCCCTGGCCGTATGCGCTGGCCGAATACAACGCCCGCCATGATCTGGACCTGACCACCCATGCGAGTGCCGAGGCGCAGGTGGCGGCGCTGTCGGACGATATCGCCTATTCGCACCACGACCTGCATGACGGATTGCGGGCCGAGCTGTTCTCGACTGCCGAACTGGGCGAATTGCCCGTGCTGGGGGATTGTTTCGCCGAAGTCGACCGGCTGTGGCCCGGGCTCGACCTCTATCGTCGCCGACACGAGGCCTTGCGGCGGTTCTTTGGCGTGCTGGTCGAGGATGTGATCGGCGAGGCGCGGGCGGCGCTGGCGCGGCTGGGGCCTGTATCGGTCGAGGATATCCGCCGTGCGGGTGCGATGGTGGTGTGTTTCTCGTCCGGGCTGGCCGCCGATCTGGGACGGATCCGCGAGTTCCTCTTTCACCGCATGTATCGCGCGCCGGGCGTCGTGGCGATGCGTGTCGAGGTGACACAGGTGGTGCGCGACCTGTTCCCGCTGTTCATGGAAAATACCGGCGAGCTGCCCAGGCAATGGCGCCGCGACGTGGAGGAGGCGGCGGACGAGACCGCACTTGCCCGGATCGTGGCCGACTATATCGCCGGGATGACGGACCGCTTTGCCATCGAGACCCATGCGCGGCTGCTGGGTTCGGATATGGTGGAGCGGACGCGGGCGCTGCGGGGGTAGCGCGCCCGAAAGGGTGATACCGGGGGGCGCGGGTGCTGCTTGCCTTGCACGGGGGGCCACGGTAGCCGTGCAGCTGTATGGAGGCGTCATGGCCAAGACACCAAAGGGCGGATCGGGGCGCGGGGCGCGGGAACTGGCCGTTCGGGTGAAAACCGCAAGGGGGCGCAAGCAGTCCTCGACCCGCTGGCTGGAACGCCAGTTGAACGATCCCTATGTGCGCCGTGCGCGGACCGAGGGTTACCGCAGCCGTGCGGCCTTCAAGATCATGGAACTGGACGACCGTTTCCGCTTTCTTGTTCCGGGGGCGCGGGTGGTTGACCTGGGTTCGGCGCCCGGCGGCTGGCTGCAGGTTGCCGTGAGACGCATCAATGCCCTGGGCGAGATGCGGGGCAAGCCGGTGGGTCGAATCATCGGCATCGACCTGCAGGAGGTCGAGCCGGTACCGGGGGCCGAGATCCACCAGCTTGATTTTCTGGAGGACGGCGCCGATGTGCAGGTGCGCGAATGGCTGGGCGGGCAGGCCGATGTGGTGATGTCCGACATGGCCGCCGCCGCCAGCGGCCACCGGCAGACCGACCATCTGCGCATCATCACCCTGTGCGAGACCGCCGCCGAATTCGCCTTTGACGTGCTGGCGCCGGGGGGAACCTTTGTCGCCAAGGTGCTGGCCGGCGGGGCCGAGGCCGGGTTGCAGAAGCTGCTGAAACAGAGGTTTGAAAAGGTTTCAAACGTGAAGCCGCCGGCCAGCCGCAAGGATTCGTCGGAAAAATTCGTCGTGGCGACGGGCTTTCGCGGGCGGGGTCAGGGCGAGGACGGGGATTCGGGTTCTGATCCCGATTCCGGTCCCGCTTCCGGCCCCGATTCTGGCCCCGCCTCTGGCCCCGATTTAGGCCCCGCCGCATCCTGATCGGGGGCGGTGGCCGGGGGCACGTCGGCGCCTTCGGCCCGGTCGCGCTGCAGGGCGGCGCGGGTCAGCACCATCATTGTCACCGGCGTGGTAACGATGACGAAGACGCCGATGGCAAGCGGCTCAAGCGCAAGGCGGCCTTCATTGGCCGAAGTGGCGATGATCGTCGCCAGCACCACCGATCCGGTTCCCCAGCTTGAGATCAGCGCGGGCGGATGCAGCCTTTCGTAGAATTTCGGCAGGGTCACCAGCCCCCAGGCGCCCAGCAGCGCCAGGGTTGATCCCAGCAGCACCAGCAGCGCGACCGGCAGCGCCGCCCAGAGGGGCAGGCCGGTCATTCGATCACCTCGCCACGCAGCAGGAACCTTGCGGCGGCAACCGAGCTTACGAAATTCATCAGTGCGATGACGAGCGCGGCCACCAGAAAATGCGGGTTGCCGAGCCGCAGCCCGGTGACCAGCAGTTGCAGCATGATGCAGACGTAGAAGCTGTCGAGCGCAAGCACGCGGTCCTGCGCGCGCGGCCCCCGCAGCACGCGCGTCAGCGCCAGCAGCGCGGCGATTGCAAGCGCGACCTGACCATAGATGAAAGCGGCAGTGAGGATCAGGCTCATTCGAATACCTTCGCCAGCAGGGGCTGATAGCGCGTCTGCACCAGCGTGGCCCAGTCGTCCTCGGGGCGCAGGTCGTAGACATGCAGCAAGAGTACACCGGCGCGCGAATCATATTCCACCCAGGTTGTCCCCGGCGTGGCGGTGATGATGACCGCGAGTCCCGCGAGTGCGCCCTCGCTGCGGATGGTGAGCGGGATCGGCACGAAGCCCGCGATCCGCTGCCCATGACGGCCCCGGGTCAGGATCAGCCGCGCCACGTCACGGTTGGAGCGCATGATGTCGAGCCCGACGATGAAGAACAGTTTCAGGAAAAGGTCGGGACGGCGAAAGCGCAGGCGCTCGGGCTCGACCGTCGCCACCGCGCGGCCGGCGACCAGCGCGATCACCGCGCCCAGCAGCATCTGTCCGGGGGTGAAGCCCGAGAATACGCCCCAGAGCAGGAACAGCATCAGCGACAGGAGCGGATGGGGGATGAGGCGGCTCATGGTGCGGCCTCTTGTGAATTGGCCACCGGCGGCGCCGCAAGGACGCCCTCGACATAGAGGGTCGGCATTCCGAGCGCCTCGGCGGTGGCCAGGGTGTAGTGCAGGACATTTTCCGCCTGCACGGTCAGCAGCACCAGCATCGCCGAGAGCGCGATCACCGGCCCTGCCTCGAGGATCGAGATCGGCGGGGCCTCGCCGTCATTGGCCCAGAAGGTCTGGATGCCGATGCGCATGAGGCCGATGAGCGTGGCAAAGCCCGCGACGATCAGCAGTGCCGCAAAGATCCACATGCCGGTTGTCGCCATCCGGTCGCTGCCGATCCCGCCCATGAGGATGACGAATTTGCCGACGAAGCCCGACAGGGGCGGCAGCCCGGACAGGGCGAGCACGGCGACCGCATAGGCAACGGCAAGTGCGGTCATCATGCCGGGTATGTGCAGCCGCAGGCCCGGCGCGGGGTCGGCGTCTTCTTCGGTATCGGCGGGGTCGAGCCCCCAGGCATCGGTCGTCAGCGCCAGCATGGCGGCAATGCCGCCTTCTTCACGGCTCATCGGTTCGAACAGCAGGAACAGCATTCCGGCGGCCAGCGTCGATGACACCAGATAGTAAAGCGCGCCCGAGAGCATCATGGTGCCGGCCCCGGTCCCCAGCGCGATGCCGGTCACCGCCAGCAGGGTGCCGGACGACACCAGCACCACATGCGCC
>JACDJA010001252.1_pt1 | contig 21949 bp, 18 predicted proteins | sample 7449241 | NCBI WGS metagenome assembly JACDJA01 (sample SAMN14253289, study PRJNA609438) | sludge metagenome | isolation source: initial anaerobic sludge | collected 2018-12-20 | reverse complement strand
CTCGAAGAACGCATGATCATCGAGCGCTATTCGCATGTGATGCACATCGTCTCGCAAGTGACCGGCCAGCTCAAAGCCGGTCTCAATGCCATCGACGTACTCCGCGCCACCTTCCCGGCAGGCACCGTCAGCGGCGCGCCGAAGATTCGCGCACTGGAAATCATCGACGAACTCGAACCTGTCAAGCGCGGCGTCTATGCCGGTGCCGTCGGTTACTGGGCATGGAATGGCAACATGGACACCGCCATCGCCATCCGCACCGGCGTCCTCAAGGACGGTGAACTCCACATTCAGGCCGGTGGCGGCATCGTCGCCGACTCCATCCCCGCCAACGAATGGGAAGAAACCCTCAACAAACGCCGAGCCCTATTCCGCGCCGCCGCCGTCGCACAGGCGGGGGTGGATGGTGCTGAGGAGCATTCATGACACGTGTTGTTGGGTGATTTATCCGAGTACGAGTATGAAAAAGGCGCGGATTTCGCGCCTTTTTCTTGAAACTGGAATTTACCTACTTAGTGGTGGTGTGCGTGTGAACATCCGCCGCCACAGCCGCCCATCGGGCTGGTGTGGTCTTCGTCATCGTCGTCCCGTTCGGTAAATCCGGCAGGGATGAGCGGGTGGATGCCAAGTTTGTCAAACAGGGTGCGGTCGCGGTTCTGATCGGCGTTGTCGGTGGTCAGGAGTTTGTCGCCATAGAAAATGCTGTTCGCGCCAGCGAAGAAGCACCAGGCTTGCGCTTCGTCGCTCATGCCCTCGCGGCCGGCGGAGAGGCGGACGTGCGATGTGGGCATGAGGATGCGGGCGACGGCGACGGTGCGGATGAACTCGATCGGATCGAGGGCGGGGATGTCCGCCATCGGTGTGCCGGGGATGCGCACCAGCATGTTGAGCGGCACGGATTCCGGTGCGCGCGGCAGGTTGGCCAGCGTGGCCAGAAACGAGGCGCGGTCCTCGCGTGATTCGCCCATACCCAGAATGCCGCCGGAGCAGACGTTGATGCCGCTGTCACGCACATGCGCCAATGTGTCGAGCCGATCCTGCATGCTGCGGGTGGTGATGACTTCGCCGTAGAACTCGGGTGAGGTATCGATATTATGGTTGTAGTAATCGAGCCCGGCTTCTTTCAAGCGGCCAGCCTGGGGCGCGGTGAGCATGCCTAGGGTGACGCAGGCTTCCATACCCAGCTCTTTGACGACACCAACCATGCTGATGACATTTTCCAGCTGCTTGTCGGTCGGGTTTCGCCAAGCGGCACCCATGCAGAATCGGGTGGCTCCGGCTTCGCGGGCACGTAGGGCGGATTCCCGCACTTCCGATAGCGGCAGCAGCCGCTCGCGTTCCAGCCCGGTATCGTATTTCGAACTCTGCGCGCAGTACGAACAATCCTCCGGGCAGGCGCCGGTTTTGATGGAAAGCAGGGTGCTGATCTGAACGGCATTGGCGTCGAAATGCGCACGATGGGTTTCGTGCGCACGGAACAAAAGATCGTTGAACGGCAGGTCGAACAGGGCGAGAACCTGGGTCAGATCCCAGGGGTTGGACGTTTTAGACAAGGGCAGCCTCACATGCAGGAAAGGATTGGTTTGACAGGTGATTGGTGATTCGTCTTTATTGGTCGTCTTCAAAGGGACGATGGGGTTCAATCACGCAATCAACCCATATGTCGTGATTGATCTTGTAAAGATCGTAAATCGTCCATGGGATCAGAATCACGGCCGCAATGGCCCAGATTACAAGATAATAGGTAACGTTGACCGGGAAGAACACCGCCACCGCCACGGCGGTCCCGGCGACACCATAGAACCGGTAGGCGGCCCACTGGGTATAGTGGCCTACCTTGGGATTTGGGTGATGTTTGTTCAGCGCGTAAATCAGCATGGACATGCCCGTCCAGAAAATCCCAAGCGGCAGCGGAACGAGAACGGCAACCAGCGTGCCATAATTGAACCACTTGGCGGCTCTACGCGAGGATGCGCCGGAAACGATTTTTCCTTCTTCTTCGTCTTCGATGGCGTGGATATATTCAGTCATGGGAACAGGCTCCCTTAATATTGGTACATGGAGTATGAATGTAGCATGAATCGACTGGCCGGACTAACACGGTTTCTGGTGCCTTCACCCTGCTACCTGTGTGGAACGCCAAGCGTGGAGGACAGCGGGTTGTGCGCCCGATGTGCCAGCGATTTATCGGCTGATAAGAGAACCCTGCCGCACCGTTGTCCGCAATGCGCGATTCGGGTGAGTGAAGCCGGGCAACGTTGCGCCGCGTGCCTGCGGCATCCACCGCATTTCGATTTTGCTGTTGCGGGGCAGGATTTTAACGCAGCAAGCCGATACCTGATTCATCAGTTCAAATATCGCAAGGACCCCGGTGTGCTTAATGCGTTGATGCAGCCGCTTTTCTTGTCTATCGAGCAGGCGTATGGCCGGCGTCAAGATGGTCTGCCAAATAACCAATTGAAAGACTGGCCGGATGTGTTGATCCCGATGCCCATTCATCCCGAGCGGCGGCAGGTTCGTGGATTCAATCAGGCACGCTTGATTGCCGACCGGATCGGGCGGCGTTTTGATTTGCCCGTTCATGGAAAGGCGGTAGTGCGTTCCGGGTCCAGCGAATCTCAAAGCGGGTTGTCTGCCATTGATCGCCGCAAAAGCCTGAAAAACGCCTTCGAGGTAAGGGAGCATTTGCCTCAACATGTCGCAATTGTTGATGATGTGATGACGACCGGTAGTTCTGCCGATGCCCTGGCGCATGCCTTTAAGCGGTCAGGGGTGCGGATGGTCTCCGTCTGGGTATTGGCGCGTACGCCCGCGCCGGGTGATATTCCTCATTGAACCCCGGCTGTTCCAGTTGTTTTTCAGTGTGTTCGTGTGCTTGAGTGCCGCCTGTCTTTGAGGTATCATCGCCGCCCTTATTTACTATTGCTTTGAATGCTGCAAAGTCCATGATCATTGTGGGCCGTTGTGGCGAAAGCGATCGAATCGAACAACCCACGAATTTTATGGGTAAAAACTCAAGGTATCACTCATGAAACCAGACATTCATCCTAACTACCGTCCTGTCGTGTTTCAGGATCTGGCCTCCGATTTTGCCATGCTGACGCGCTCTACCATCCGCGCCAAAGAGACCATCAAATGGACCGACGGCGAAGAATATCCGTTGGTGAAGGTTGAAGTCTCTTCTGCCAGCCACCCGTTCTACACCGGCAAGCGCATGGATTCCAGTACCGCCAAGCAAGTGGATAAATTCCGCAACCGCTACGGCAAGAAGTAATTCCGCGCGTTTCGACGCCATGCTCAAAGCGTATAAAAAGGCACCCCGCTCGATTTGGCTGGGTGCCTTTTTTCTTTTTCTTGCCAGCGTATTTTCGTCATTCGTATCGGCAGAGGAGCAATGCCCACCGCCAAGAAACGCGATTTCCGCCACGGTGGCTTATGTCGATGATGGCGACACCGTTCGGCTGACCAATGGCGATCGGGTACGCCTGGCGGGTATCGATGCCCCCGAGGTGGCGCATCCTGCTTATGCTGATCGGGCCGCACGACCTTCAGAGCCATTCGGAGATGCCAGCCGTCAGGCATTGATGGCGCTGTTGGCAACGTCGCACAACCGATTGCGCGTGCAATATGGCGCTGAGCCCGAAGATCGTTACGGCCGCAAGCTGGCCTATCTTTATCTTCCTGATGGTAAATCCATTCAGGCTGATCTGGTCGCGCGGGGGCTGGCGATGGCGGTGTACATGCCGCCGAACCTGGCACTCGCCGACTGCCTGACTTCAATTGAAAAAACAGCCCGTCATCACCACGCCGGTATCTGGTCGAACAGCGAATATGATCCGGGTATCGCGACGGCCAAAGGCATCCCGGATGATGTTCAGGGCGCGGCCATCGTTCGCGGCAAGGTGGTCTCGGTGCACCGCAGTCGCAAAAACATATGGATCAATCTGGAAGGCCGGGTGGCATTGCAGATTTCGGCTCGTGCCTGGAATCAGTTCCGAGGCATTGATTTTTATCGCTGGAAGGGGCGCGAATTGCGCGCGCGCGGCTGGCTGGTGCACACCAAAAGTCGCTATGAAGATTGGCGTATGCCGATCGAGTCACCTCGCTCCATCGAGCTCTTGGCGCGATAGGCCGACGCGCAATCTCTTGAAAATCAGCTTTGGCCGTGTTCGGCCAGCCAATCGCGCGGACGGAGGAATTCACGATAGAGTTCTGCCTCAGGGCTGTCTGGGGCGGGCGTCCAATCATAACGCCAGCGTACTTCCGGCGGCATGGACATCAGGATCGATTCGGCGCGGCCGCCCGATTGCAAGCCAAACAGCGTACCCCGATCATAGACGAGGTTGAACTCCACATACCGACCGCGTCGATAGAGCTGGAAGTCGCGTTCGCGTTCGCCGTAGGGCGTGTCTTTGCGCTTTGCCACAATCGGCGTGTAGGCGGGCAGGTAATGGTCGCCAACAGAACGCATCAGGCCGAAGGCCTGCTCGAAATCAATCTGTCCATCGGCGCCGTAATCATCGAAGAATAACCCGCCGACGCCGCGGGGCTCACTGCGGTGCTTGAGCCAGAAATATTCATCGCACCATTGCTTGAAGCGCGGGTATAACTCATCACCGAATGGCGTGCACGCTGCGCGGGACTGCTCATGCCAATGCACGGCATCTTCGGCAAAACCATAATACGGCGTGAGATCAAAACCGCCGCCAAACCACCATACCGGCTTTACGCCAGGCTTCTGCGCCTGGAAAAAGCGCACATTGGCGTGTGAGGTCGGTGCGTACGGGTTGCGCGGGTGAATAACCAGAGAAACGCCCAAGGCTTCGAAGCTGCCACCGGCAAGGTCGGGGCGGTGCGCCGTGGCCGAAGGCGGGAGCTTTTGGCCGGTCACATGCGAGAAATTGATACCCGCCCGCTCGAATACCTCACCGCCCTCCAGCACGCGGCCACGCCCCATCCCATTGAGCGCTTCGGTTTCGGGGCGCTGCCAGTCGTCGTTTAGAAAACGGGTGGTGGATTCGAAGGCTTCAAGCCCGGATACGATCCGGTCCTGCAGGTCGATGAGATAGTCGCGAACGCGTTGAATGTCGGGCATGGTGATTTGTCTCGTGATGTGTCCGCGTGCTGCGCGTGACATGGGCCGATATCATCATGGGTCGATATCATGGCCTAACATTATGGGTTGAGGAAGGCGTGTGATTATAACAGGTCGGGCAGACGCATTGGCGTGGCTGCAAGCTCCGGTTTGATCACTTGCGGCACGTTTCCGTGCCACCCGTTAATGTCGCAACCAGTCGCCGGTGCGCCAGTGTCGGATCGGGGTGGGTTGGGCTTGTGTATCGACCGGGCCGGTCAAAATCCCTTCGAGCCGATCATCGAAATATCGCCGAACGGCCAGAGCACTGCGCGCAGGTGGACGCTGTGCGGGATTTGCACTGGTGGACACGATGGCGGTGTTGGCTGCTTGGGCGAGGGCTGCCGCGACGGGGTGCGCGGTGACGCGGACAGCCACTTCATCCCGCCCGCCGGTAATCCAGTCCGGGGTGTTCTGACTGGCCGGCACCACCCAGGTGGATGGCCCGGGCCAATGGGCACTGATCCTGGCCAGTTCTTCTGAGGATAACGATATCCACGGATGGATCTGCTCGAGGTTGGCGGCGAGTAGAATCAGGCCCTTGCGCCAGTCCCTCTGTTTGAGCGTCAGTATCCGCTCGACGGCGATCTCATCCAGCGGGTCGCAGCCCAGGCCGAATACCGCTTCGGTGGGATAGGCGATCACGCCGCCTTGAGAGACGATCTGGCCGGTAAGGCGAAGGCGAAAGGGGCTGTTGTGCATGATGAATTCGGTGGTTGGGCTGGGTCAAATCATCTAATGTGCTAGTGTGCTGTTTCGCTCTTGGAGGCACATTCAGCGAGTCGCTGGCCGATTAGATGCAAGGCGCGCTCGCGCCGCAATGCCACCCCCTTGCAAGCGGGCGCAACGCTAACGCGGGCTTACGCCTGCTTCGCATTGAGCTGACGAAGTCCGCAGATGGTCGGCCAGCGGCTCGCCCGAAGGGAGACCTCCGAATGTGCCATGACGGCGTTGCCGTGCTTGACAAGGGTTTGGCCATTGCCTGCGCACTGCGCCTTGTCCTGACGCATTCGGAGGTCTCTGAAAGTACCTCCAAGAGCGAAACAGTACACTAGGTTTTGGGCGCTTGCGCCCTTATTCCGACTCGGGTGCGGCAGGTTTTTTGCTGCGGGTAGTGGTCGCCTTTTTTGCCGGAGTTTTCTTTGCAGGCGCATCCATATCGGTCGCGCTGGCCTTTTTGACGCGCGTCGTTGTCGATTTCTTGGCTGTTGTTTTTGCGGTTGTCGCTTTTGGAGCGGCTGTTTTCTTGGTCGTCGTTTTCGCAGCGGTTTTGCCGCGCGCCGATTTCTTTTCGGGTGCGGCGGCAAGCAAGGCGACGCACTCGTCCAGTGTCAGGGATTTTGGATCCTTGTCCTTGGGGATTTTGGCGTTCTTTTTGCCGTCGGTTATGTAGGGGCCGTAGCGACCGTTTTGCACTGACACACCGTTATCAAACTGGGTGATGTAGCGATTCTTCTCGGCGAGTTTTTTGATCTCGATGATTTCGAGCGCGCGGGGCAATTCGATGGTGTACGGATCGTCATCCTTGCCCAGCGATGCGTACATCTTGCCGAATTTCACGAAGGGGCCGAAGCGGCCGATGGCAACCTCGACTGGTTCGCCTTCCGGGGTTTCCCCCAGATGTCTTGGCAGTTGAAACAGATCCAGCGCTTCATCCAGCGTGATGGTGGCAATGCTCTGGCTGCGCTTGAGCGAAGCGAACTTGGGCTTTTCCTCGTCGTCCTTGGTGCCGATCTGGGCGAAGGGGCCGAATCGCCCGAGCCGGACGGAGACGGGTTTGCCCGATTTGGGATCGATTCCCAGTTCACGCCCCTGGGCGGCCTCCTGCCGGGTGACATTCTCATTGGTGTGCTCGACGCGGTCATGGAAGGGCGTCCAGAACTCGCGCATCAATGGCACCCAATCGCGCTCGCCGCGGGATACGGCATCCAGGTCGTCTTCCAGCTTGGCGGTGAATTCGTAATCGACGATGTCGCGGAAGTAATCGGTCAGAAAGCCATTGACGACCCGGCCCATATCGGTGGGTTTGAAGCGTCGCTGGTCGAGCAGTACGTATTCACGCGCCTGAAGTGTGGAGATGATGCTGGCATAGGTCGAAGGGCGACCGATACCGTACTCTTCCAGCGTTTTGACCAGACTCGCCTCGGTAAAGCGCGGCGGTGGCTCGGTGAAATGCTGGTCGGCCGCGATGTCGTTCAGGGCGATCTTGTCGCCTACGGTCAGCGGTGGCAGGCGGCGATCCTCGTCGTTGTCCCCGGAGGTGTCGTCTTCATCCTCGCGATAAAGCGCGATGAAGCCTGGGAATTTGAGGGTGGAGCCAGTGGCGCGGAAGCTATGCTGATCATTGACCGCGAGATCGACAGAAACCTGATCGTAGACAGCCGGTGTCATTTGCGAAGCGACCGCGCGCTTGAAAATCATCTCATACAGGCGGAACTGATCCTTGTTCAGGAACGCGCGCACCGATTCGGGGGTATTCGCCGCTGAAGTCGGACGGATGGCCTCATGCGCTTCCTGCGCGTTTTTGGATTTCGTCTTGTAGCGGTTCGCGCTGGCGGGAAGGTAGGCTGCACCGTACTTCTCGCCGATATGTGCCCGAATCTCCGTGAGCGCGTCCTCGGAGAGCGTCACGGCATCGGTTCGCATGTAGGTAATCAAGCCCACGGCGCCCGCGCCGATGTCGACACCTTCGTACAACTCCTGAGCCAGGCGCATGACGCGCGATGCGGAGAGCCCGAGTTTGCGAACCCCTTCCTGCTGGAGCGTCGAGGTGGTAAACGGCGGTGCCGGGTTGCGCTTGCGTTCGCGTTTTTCCACCGAGCGGACGGTGAGCGTGCCGGCGGCGGCTTCGAGGATCCGGCTGCGTGCGGATTGCGCGTCCGTTTCGTTGGTCAGGGTGAATTGTTCGACCTTTTGCCCGTCCAGTGTCAGCAGGCGCGCATTGAATCGGCTCTTTTCGGCAGCCCGATCGGCCTGGCAGTCGGCGAGAATGGTCCAGTATTCCTGCGGGGTGAACGCCTCGATTTCGGCCTCGCGTTCGACGATCAGGCGCAGGGCGGGGCTTTGCACACGTCCGGCGGATAGCCCCGGATTGATCTTTTTCCACAAGAGCGGCGAGAGGTTGAAGCCCACGAGATAATCGAGCGCGCGGCGTGCCTGCTGGGCATTGATCAGATCGATGGAAAGATCACGAGGATGCGCGACCGCTTCCTGCACCGCTTTTTTGGTGATTTCGTAGAACACCACCCGTTGCGCCGTCTTGTTCTTCAGCAAGCCTGCTTCCGCCAAGAGTTCGCGCAAGTGCCAGGAAATGGCCTCGCCTTCGCGATCGGGGTCGGTTGCGAGCAGGAGGGTGTCGGCTGATTTCAGTGCCTTTTTAATGGCATCGACGTGGCGAATATTCTTGTCGATCAGCGCGTAGCTCATCGCAAAGTCGTGCGCTGTATCCACAGCGCCATCTTTGGGGATCAGGTCGCGCACATGACCATAGGACGCGAGTACCTCGTAGCCGGGGCCGAGGTATTTCTTAATGGTTTTCGCCTTGGCGGGCGACTCAACGATAACAAGCGTTTGGCTCATAGGGACTCGGCGATCTTAAGGATGCTAATCAGGTGTATTAAGAAATCTCTGCACGAATCAATCCATGGCTTCGTGCTGAAACACCCGTGCCGATAAACGCCCGGCACGGGCATCAATTCAATGACTTGCATCATTGAGCGGCAGGGCGTCGATGCCCTGCGCGGGAAGATCTGTATTTGTGCAGACCTCCGCTAAAAATCAGTGCAACAATTCTGCTGTTTCGGCGAACACGAGGTCTTCCATCCAGGCAAATGCGGCTTCCTCGCCGGGTCGGGCGAACAGCACGAGCATGACGACCCATTTGATGTCTTCGAGATCCAGTTCTTCGTTATCCAATGCCAGTGCGCGCTCGATGACGGTTTCTCGTGTCTGAGCGCTCAGGATGCCAATAGCCTCGAGTTGGACCAGCAGGCCACGCGACTCGACATCCAGGGCCATCTGTTCCTCGGCCGTAAATACGCGGAACGAGGTTGGCTTAGGCGAGCTGACTTCTGCCAGAGGCAGGTTGGATAGCTCTGCCGGTTCGCTGGCTGCCGCATCCAGCCAGGAAAACGCACGTCCGATCTCATCAGCGTCAAAACCGGCATGGAGCAGTTTTTTCTGGAGATCCGTGCGCAGCGGCGCTGGAGGCAAGTGGGGTTCTTCTTCCATATGGTTTTCAAACAGATACATCAACAAATCAAGCACGGTTTCTTTCATGGAATCTCTCAGGGGACGAAGTTGAACGACGCTCGGTTGCCCGTACGTCTGGCCGATATCACATACATCCCTCCGGGTAAGGTGGTGACGTGTCCAGCAAGTTCAAGCATGAGGAGGATGGAGGAAACTTCGGCGGGGGTCAATCCGCTGGATGCAATCAGCGTGTCTGCAGATTGAGGATCGAAGCCAAGACAGTCCAGAATTTTCTGTTGTTCCGGGTCGAGGTGGGCGGCGGGAACGGTGGTTGGCTCTGGTTCGAACGAGGCGGTGTCGACCATTTGACGCAGGCGTGCGCCGAGGGTGTCGATGAGTTCCTCGAAAATGTCCTGGGCGGTTTCGACCAGCTTGGCGCCTTCCCGGATCAGTCGGTGCGGGCCGCGACTCAAGGGGTTGTGGATCGATCCGGGTATGGCAAAGACTTCGCGCCCCTGCTCGGCGGCAAGGCGCGCGGTAATGAGCGAACCGCTCTGCAGGCTGGCTTCTACAATCAAAACGCCTTCCGACAGACCGCTGATCAGCCGATTGCGCCGAGGGAAATGCTCCTTTCTGGCCAGGGTGCCGGGGGGCCATTCGCTGATGAGCAAGCCACCCTGTGCCACGATTTGCTCGGCGAGTTCACGGTGTTCGCGCGGGTAGATGATATCCGGTCCGGTTCCCATGACGGCAATGGTGGCGCCGTGAGCGGCCAGAGCCCCGCGATGGGCAGCGGCGTCAATTCCCAGCGCCAGTCCGCTGGTGATGACGAGGCCCTGCGCGGACAGATAGCGGGCGAAGGCGCGCGCATTGTTAATCCCGCCGCTCGTCGGTGTACGGGCGCCGACGATGGCAAGTTGTGGTTCTTGCATTAGCCGGATGTCGCCTTTGCCAAAGAGTGCCGCAGGCGCGTCGGGAAGGTCGGCAAGTTGCGGTGGGTAGGATTTTTCCCCGGCGAGTACCAGATGGTGCTGTTCGGATTCATTGAGCCAGGACAGCATGGTTTCGACACGATCAGCCATGCCGCGAGGTTGTTGATGGGCCAGAGAAGCGGGTAGGCCCAGGCGGATCCATTCCGATGCGGGTGCCTGTAGGGCTGCCTGCGGTGTTTCGAATGCATCCAGAAGTCGGCGCAGACGTTTCGGGCCCATGCCATTGATGGTGATCAGAAACAGTAACGCCCGGCGCGCATCGGCGTCGGGCGTTGTTTGGTGCTCAGAGGCTCTCAAGGAAAAGACACGGCCCTGGGGCTGGGCGCCTCAGTCGGCCGTTGGGGTTTGCAGCAAATCGCCAATGCGCACTGGCCGCTTGGTTTGAACCACCAGCGCCAAGCTTGCGCGATCGTACACACGGAAGACCATGGCGGTGCCGATTGGGAAGTCGGGTAACTTGACTCTGGGCGGCGAAGGAATTTCAAAGCCTTCGGGTTCGGCGTTTTTTGCCAGCTCTTTGGGGTTGATTGTGTACTTGTCACTGACAATTTGGCCAGGCTTGCTGATGCGTAGCATATCGCCGGGTACCAGGCCGTTATTACTGCCGGCATTGATAATAACGACCTGATAAGTGGCCACTTGCGTGATGGCATCGGGGATGTCGATAACGACCGCGTTGATTGGCACGGCCGGAATACTGGGCGTGACATCGTGGTCGAACGGTTCGTTGATGACGGGTAGCACACGGTCGCCATCCAGGATTTCGCGGGCACTTTTGGTGATGCGCAACGTCGTCGGGTCACCGCGGTGCATCACTTCGGCCTGACCTTTGTAGATGGCGCGATAGCCGAGGAAGTCGCCTGTGACCGGGTCGACCAGCGGCCTGCCCTTGCCGAGAATGGAGAACGTGTTCGAGTTTTCCGTCAGCGCCGGGCGTGCGTACACGACATCACCGAAACTGGTGGACGTCGTTTGATCACGATTTGCCAGAACATAAGGTGCCGATTCTAATTGTTTTTCCGACATGATCTGGTCATACGACAGGAAGGGTTTCAAATCTTCCAAGGGGATGGCCGATATTGCGGGCGGCAGTGTCTCGTAGCGAATATGGGGGCGCAGGGTGATGCCCAGGCGCGGTTTACCGCCGATGTACATGATGCCGATCTTGTCGCCGGGGTATATTTTGTGCGGGTTTTTGATTTCGGGGTTGTCATACCAGATTTCAGGCCAGTAGTAGGGGTCTTTCAGGAAGTGGTTGGCGATCGACCAGAGCGTGTCGCCCTTCTTGACGGTGTATTCATTGGCCTTGAGCGAAATGAACTGCGCCTTGGTTTCGTCCGGAGTCAGCGTGCCTTTGACCGGGCCGCGCGTGGCGCCAAGCGGCAGTCCATCCGGCGCGGGCTGGTTCACGATATTGACGGGCGGACGCTCGGCAGCACAGCCGGACAGCAACGCGGTGGTAATGAGGGACAACGAGAGTAGAACCGGTAATCCTTTTGACGATCTCATGGGCAACATCCTTGGGTTTTCAGCCGAAAACGGGGCAACATTGGGGCAGTGGCCGAACCCTTGGTGCTTGTGGGTTCGCGCAACACCGCCCGTGTACATGACTCAAGTATGTGGTCTAGGCAAGTGGCCTAGGTACAAAGCTTGGGCTCGCGTACAATGTTGCGGCAAATAAGCTTATTTGTAAAAGAATTTGAGCGCCGCGTCCACAGGCGCGTGCAGATTGATCTGCAAAATAGGTGGGCGGTGATGTTTTTCTGCGATGATGGATAGCTGTCTGGTGTTGTTTTTCGGGGTTTTTGCCCTAGGTTGAGGATATGGGGTTGTGCCGCCATGAACGAACACTTAAATGAGTGTTCATGAAGAATTAAAAATCACATTTTTTGATTTTCGTCCTCTTAACATTCCATGATGGAATGATTTTTCAGTTTCCCCTAAGGCTGGATGCGTGATCCCCCCCCCGGAATTTATTCCAAGTATTTTTTAGTGAGTTTTGTTGGATATGTCGTTACTTGAAGTGTTGCTTTTTCCCGATGAAAGACTGCGCCGGGTGGCTGCCGAGGTGAAGCAGTTTGACGCGCGCGTCCAGCGTTTAAGTGAGCAGATGCTGGAAACAATGTATGACTCTCGCGGCGTCGGTTTGGCCGCGACGCAAGTCAACGTGCACGAACGATTGTTTGTGGCGGACTGTGCCGAGGACGGATGTGCCCCGGAGCCATTGGTGTTCATCAATCCTGTGATTCTTGATCGCAGTGGCTCGGTCGAATCGGAAGAAGGTTGCCTTTCGATCCCCGGTGTCACCGATAAGGTGATGCGCGCAGAAGCCGTTCACGTGCGCGCACAGGATGTATCAGGCAAGAGTTTTGAACGTGAAGCGAGTGGTTTGCTGGCTATCTGTATTCAGCATGAAATCGACCATCTCGATGGGCGTCTTTTTATCGATTACCTTTCGCCGCTCAAGCGCCAGCGTATTCGCAAGAAACTTGAAAAAGCCCAGCGCCAGAAGGAATCAGCATGAAGGAATCGGCATGACGGTGCGCATCATCTACGCGGGCACGCCCTTGTTTGCCGTGCCTGCTCTCCAAGCTTTGGCAGCGGATGATTCAGTGGAACTGGTGGCGGTGTACACCCAGCCCGACCGTCCCTCCGGTCGCGGGCAGAAATTAACACCGTCACCGGTGAAGGAAGCCGCGCTGGCGCTCGGAATCCCCGTGGAACAGCCGCCGAGCTTGCGTGATGAATCGGCGCAGGCTGTGCTGGCCGGTTACCGACCCGACCTCATGGTTGTTGCCGCCTATGGCCTTATTCTCCCGGTTCCGGTTCTGGAAACTCCGCGACTGGGTGCGATCAATATTCACGCCTCGCTGTTGCCGCGCTGGCGCGGGGCTGCGCCCATCGCTCGAGCGATCGAAGCGGGTGATCCGGTGACGGGCATCACGATCATGCAGATGGCCGAGGGCCTGGACACCGGCGATATGTTGCACAAGGTCGAGCTGGCCATTCGGCCAAACGATACGGCGGCCACGCTACATGATCGATTGGCCGAATTGGGCGCGCAGGCTTTGATGGCCGCGTTGCCCGGTATCATCGCAGGTTCAATCACGCCCGAGCCGCAGGATGATGCCCAGGCCTGCTATGCGGCGAAATTGAGCAAGGCGGAAGGTCGTCTGGACTGGCGCGAACCGGCCGACCTGCTGGCACGCCGCGTGCGCGCGTTCGATCCATGGCCGGTTGCGTATACCGAGTTCAAGTCTGCCCCATTGCGAATATGGTCCGCAGAAGTCGAACCGAACAGCCCGAAAGCCGAACCCGGTACCGTGGTCGCGGTGGATGCTTCGGGGTTTGTTGTGTCTACTGCCGCAGGGGGGGTGCGGGTGCTGGCCTGTCAGCAGGCGGGTGGAAAGCGGATTTGTGCGGCCGATTTTGCACGTAACCATCAACTGCTCGGTGCCCGCTTTGACTGATTCTTCCAAAAACGCGCAAAGAAATCCATGGGGCGGCCGTTCGGATCGATCTGCCCCATCTACCCCGAAAGGTCCGGCACAGAAGGGCTCTTCGGCGAAATCATCGCATAGGCCGCATCAGCGCTCGGCAGCCAACTTTGATCCGGATCGTCCCGTCCGGGTCGACCCGCGCACCTTGCCCCGATTGTCTCCCGAAGCCTTGACGGCTCAGCTTCTGCTGTCTGTCGTTGTTCAGGGGGTATCGCTCGATGCCGCCCTGGGTCGGGTGCTGTCCCAGGCGCAGCCGGTTCATCGCGGTCTGGTTCAGGCGATGGGCTACGAGGTGCTTCGGCATTATGAGGCGCTGGTATTCTGGCGAGATAGCCTGCTGGAGCGCCCCATCCCCGCCAAATCGGCCATTATTGCGTTGTTGCTTCTGGTCGGGCTGGAGCGCATTCGCGGCGCACGTCGAGAGGCCTCGCGCTCTGTCAATTCCGCTGTGCAAGCCGCAAGGGAGCTCGGGCATCCGTGGGCGACCGGTTTGCTCAATGCAGTGTTGAGACGAGCGGCGCGTCAAATCGAGGAAGGTGTTGATCCCTTTGCCGGAGCCACGCCTGCTGCTGCCGCGCGCTTGCCGGCGTGGTTGTTCGAGGCGCTGGTGGCCGATTGGGGGGAGGAGCGCGCGTCCCGCCTGGGGTTCGCGCTGGCGACGCATCCGCCCATGACCTTGCGTGTGGTGGGTGATCGGGCGGTTTATGGCGAGCAACTGACTTCGATGGAGATCGAGGCAAACCCCACGGCCTTTTCGACGCGCGGGCTCAATCTGGTCCATCCCATGGATGTCGACCGCCTGCCCGGTTTCGGTGAGGGGCAGGTGTCGGTTCAGGATGAAGCCGCCCAGTGGGTTGTCGACCTGCTCGATCTGGCGCCGGGGCAGCACGTGCTCGATGCCTGTAGCGCGCCCGGCGGCAAGACGCTGGCCATGTTGCAACATCAACCCCAAGCAAGTGTGACGGCAGTGGATATCGATACCACGCGTATGGCCCGGGTGCAGGAAAACCTGGAGCGCGGTCAGGTGTTCGCCCGTTTGATTGTTGGTGATGCGGGCGCACCGCAAGACTGGTGGGATGGTCAGCCGTTCGATCGCATCCTTGCCGATGTGCCCTGCTCGGCAACGGGGGTGATCCGGCGTCATCCCGACATCAAACGTTTACGCCGACCGGAAGACTTGCCCGTTCTGGTCGCGCGACAGGCTGCGATTCTCGATGCGCTCTGGTCACTGCTCAAGTCGGGCGGGCGTATGGTCTATGCCACCTGTTCCATCCTGGATCGGGAAAACGCGGCGCAGATTGCCGCGTTCTTGCGGCGGCATGGTGATGCGCGTGCGCTGCCCATGGCTGTGGATTGGGGCGAGATGCGACAAACCGATGGGCAGTTTCTGGGGCGACAGGTTTTCCCTGTTCCGGAAGGGCACGATGGGTTCTTTTATGCTGTGCTGGAAAAAAACTGATCGGGCGGTTGATCGCTGCCGTGCTGCAGTGTCGGCGCTGTCGTTTTTCCTGCTCCTTCTGTTCGCGCTGCCCGGGACCGAGGCCAGTGCCTCCAGTGCGACCATTGTGCGCGCACATGCGGAGATTCGAGAAGGTGTCGTCTATCTCGATGTCGACCTCAAGCTTGTGCTCGACAAGGAGATGATTGATGCCATGCGCAATGCCATCCCACTCAACCTGTCGATGATCACCGTCATCGAATCGCCGCGTGACTGGTGGTTTCCTGATGAAGTTGCCTCGGATCAGCGGCGTTATCAACTGGAGTACCATGCACTGTCAAAAACCTGGCTCGTGACCGATACGCTTGAACACGAGGCGCGCAGTTTCAGTACCTTGGATGGTGCGTTGCGCTCTCTGCAACGGATTCGTGCGTGGCCGGTGACGACCGCCAAGCATCTGAAAGGCCGCGGCCCGTTGGTCGGGCGGGTGCGTATGGTGCTGGATGTCAACAAATTGCCCTTGCCACTGAGGTTGCCGGCCTTGTTCGATTCCCGCTGGTCACTCAATAGCGATTGGTTTTCCTGGGCTGTGCCGACAGTCGGGGCAGATACGGGAGACGGTTTGTGAAGTTTGTCGGCCGCTGGGGGCAGTTCTACACCCGTTGGATTCGTCGACTGGTACCACCGATCAGCGTGATGGTCGTCGTACTGTTGTTGATTCTGATGTATTTGATTTCGGAATCGCTCCAGCGGGCCAACCAGCCGGAGCATCTCTATCTTTCCCTGTTGGGGCTGTCTGCGCTGGGGATTCTGTTTCTGGCTGCGGTCGTACTCGGGCACATCATCCGGCTGGTCAGCAATTATCGGCGCGGGGTGCCCGGCGCTCGCCTGACCGCGCGGCTGGTGCTCACGTTTGTCGGACTGACTTCGATCCCCGTGCTCATCGTGTTTTATTTTTCCGTATCGTTCATCCAGCGTGGCATCGATTCCTGGTTCGATGTGCAGGTCGAACAGGCGATGTCGGATGCACTCTCGTTGTCGCAATTGGCATTTGACGGGCAGATGCGTACCGCCATGAATGAAACCCTGCGGGCGGCCAAACAGCTCCAGGGCGTATCGGGTGATCTGGTTGCCCTGGATTTGAACGCGGTACGCCGCAATACCGGCGCCCATGAGATGACGATTTTCGGTTCTCGCAACCTGATTGTGGCCTCCGCCTCGGATGATATGCAGGCCATCGTGCCTTCCCGCCCGGACGAAACGGCACTGAGCCATGCCCGCGCAGGCAAGGACTTTATCGGGCTTGATCCCGGGGGCGGGGATTCCATGCGTATCCGGGTCGTCGTCCCGCTCACGGCGGGCCTGACCGGTGATGGCAGTAGTGAAGTCCTGCAGGCGCTGTATTCCATTTCGCCGCGTGCGAACCAGCTATCGAGTAGCGTGCAGGCTGCTTTCAACGAATACCGTTCCTTGATTTTTCTCCACAAATCGCTGAAAAGAACCTTTACCTTTGCGCTGACCCTGGCATTGCTGTTGTCCTTGCTGACGGCGGTATGGCTGGCCTTTATCGCCGCACGCAAGCTGTTGGCGCCGATTCAGGAGCTGGCTGCCGGGACACGAGCGGTCGCCGAGGGGGACTATAGCCTCCGCTTGCCTGTGGATCGTCGGGACGACCTGGGGCAGCTGGTGCAGTCGTTCAACACGATGACGGCGCGGGTGCGCCGGGCGCATCAGGTCATGCAGCAGCTTCAGGAAGTGGCGGATCAGGAACGCGATTATCTGGAGACGGTGATTCAACATCTTTCATCCGGTGTGCTGACTCTGTCGCCAGATGGCCGCATCACACGAAGCAATTCTGTCGTAACGCAATTGTTGAGTATCGCCAGCCAGCACATCGACGGTTGCACGCTGACCGAGATTTGCCAGACATACCCCCATCTGGAGCCGATCTGTGCCGCTTTCAGCCATCTGCTTGAGCCAGGGCAATTGCCGGCCGGTGCCACCGTTGAAGCCCAGGTGCGGATCATGGGCGATGCCGGGCGACGCATCTTGTTGAGTCGTGTGGCTGCATTGCCAGCCGATGATGTGACCGGTGGTTTTGTTCTGGTTTTCGAGGATGTCACCACCCTGATTCAGGCCCAGCGCGACGCGGCCTGGTCCGAAGTGGCGCGTCGGTTGGCGCATGAAATCAAGAACCCGCTTACGCCCATTCAGTTATCGGCGGAGCGCTTGCGTCGACGGTTGCTGGGCAACCTCAGCGATGAGTCCGCGCAGATTTTGGATCGCTCGACCCAGACCATCATCAGTCAGGTCGAGGCAATGAAGTTCATGGTGAATGAATTCGCCGAATACGCGCGCTCGCCACAGATCACCCTGAAATTGCTGGATCTGGATGAGCTGGTCTCGGAAGTTATCGATTTGTACAAAGGCGGCGATATCCCCGTGCTGCATCGATCCGCCGGGCATCCGCTGCCCGTGCGTGCCGATCCGGGGCGGATTCGGCAGGTATTGCACAACCTGATTCGCAATGCGCAGCAGGCAATGACCGAGCAGGGCTGCCCCGGCGGCGAACAACCCGAGGTGACGCTATCGACCGGGTTGCATCAGGAAGGCGGTCTGGTTCTGGTTGAGTTGACGGTAACCGATAATGGCCCGGGATTCCCTGAAGATATGATTGATCGCCTGTTTGAGCCGTACACCACGACACGCCCCAAGGGATCGGGACTGGGCTTGGCGATCGTGAAGAAAATCGTGGAAGAACATAGCGGTATGGTGCTGGCCTCCAATGTGCAGGATGGACCCGTCGAATTGCACGGTGACATCCCGGCGCGGGGTGTGGCCGGTACGAAAACAGGCGCGCGCATTGTGATTCGTTTACCCTTTGCGCTTCCAGAGATACCGGTGAATACGGAAGTGGAGACGATGTCGTCATCTTCGATCCTGACGGGTTCGCAGGAAGATCGTCCAGAAACGTCTCCCGTAGATTCGACAAGCAGGCATAATGCCCCGAGGGACTTGTTCCGCCGTCCGCACGAGACCCGTGCGGATGCCGATTTAGATCATTCAGGATAACAATGGCACACCATGAGTATTGGACACATTCTGGTCGTTGACGATGAAGTTGAAATTCGCAATTTGCTGGCGGAGTTGCTGGCGGATGAAGGGTATACGGTATCCAGTGCGGCCGATGCGAACGAAGCACGTGCCCTGATTGCCGCGCGTCGTCCGGATCTGATTCTTCTGGATATCTGGATGCCGGGCCAAGATGGTATTTCCCTGCTGCGTGAATGGGCCGAGCAGGATCAACTGGTTTGGCCGGTGGTCATGATGTCCGGTCATGGCACGGTGGAGACTGCGGTGGAAGCCACGCGATTAGGCGCATTCGATTTCATCGAAAAACCCATTTCACTCGACAAACTGCTGCTCGTCATCGAACACGGCCTTGAAAATAACCGTTTGAGCCGTGAAAACGAACAACTCAAGCGTAGCGTTCCCGATCCGTTCGAGTTGATCGGGGACAGCGAATACATGTCCACCCTGCGCTCACAGGCGAAAAAGGTCGCCGGGCATGATGCCTGGGTGCTCATCTCCGGCGAGCCGGGCACCGGCAAGCAGGCACTGGCGCGCTTTATCCACCAGCATTCACCCCGTCGACATTTCCCGTTCATCGATACCGGCGGCGTCGCCATGGGGGGGCGCCAGAATGCGGCCATCGAGCTGTTCGGTGCGGAAAGCGAGGGCAAGATCCGGTACGGTCTACTCGAACAGGCCAATGGCGGCACGTTGTTCATTGCCGAAGCGGCGGATATGGACGAGCAGACCCAGATGCAGCTGATTTCCGCCCTCGAGAATCAGACCTTCTTCCGGGTGGGTGGCGCCGAACCGGTGCAGGTGGATGTACGCGTGATTGCGGCCACCCGCAAGGATCTGGAAACGGAAGTGCGGCAGGGACGGTTCCGGGAGGATCTGTTCTACCATTTGTCTGTCGTGCCCTTGCGGATCGAACCTCTGCGCCACCACGCCCAGGACGTGCCCGTGCTGCTCACCCACTATCTTGAAGCGGCGCATCGCATCGAAGGTTTACCCCGGCGCGAATTGACCATCGGGGCCCGCAACCTGCTCAAAGCCCATGCCTGGCCGGGCAATGTGCGCGAGTTGAAGAATCTGGTGCAACGCATGCTGATCCTTGGTACGGGCGATGCCATCGATGAACAGGAAGTGCAGCGGGCATTGGGCGTTCTGCCATCGATCGACGCATCAGACGATGCGGCCAGCTCGACCTTGATCTCCCTGAATCTCGATTTACCCTTGCGTGATGCGCGCGATGAGTTCGAGCGACGTTATCTGCTGGCGCAGCTCAAGAGTTGCGACGGATCAATGACCGAACTTGCCCGGCTGACCGGCATGGAACGGACCAATTTGTATCGCAAGCTGAAATCCTTGGGTATCAGCGCGAATGAACGCAGTTGAACACATTAAATAATTAAGGTTTTCTATGAAAATCATCATCCTGGGCGCAGGGCAGGTCGGATCCTCCCTGGCGACGGTGTTGTCTCATGAAACACGGAACTCGGTCACCGTCGTCGACACGGATGCCTCCGCGCTTGCGCGGCTGCAGGAGCGGCTCGATATTCGTACCGTCCAGGGGTACGGCGCCCAACCGAGCGTGTTGGGAGAGGCGGGCGCGGCGGATGCCGATGTGCTTATTGCCGTGACCAGTGCGGACGATACCAACATGCTGGCTTGCGAAGTCGCCTGGGTTTTGTACCGCACGCCGACCAAAATCGCCCGAATTCGTGTGTCCGACTTCCTCGATCACCCCGCCTTGTTCGATAACAACGCGATTCCGGTGGATTACATGATCAGCCCGGAGCGCTTGATCAAGGATTACATCGTCCGGCTCATCGAGTACCCGGATGCGTTGCAGGTGCGTGATTTCGCCGATGGCAAGCTTCGGCTGATCGGTATGCGCGCGGATGCCGACGGCCCGTTGGTCGGGCAGCCAATTCGCTATCTCGCCGCTCTTCTGCCCGATGTCGAGGCACGTGTGGCTGCCATTTTCCGGCGGGATACACCCTTGCATCCGGATGGTGCCACGGTGATCGAAGCCGACGATGAAGTGTTCTTTCTTGCCCGAACCGAGGACATCCGCAAGGTCATGAGCGTGATGCGTCGACTCGATCGACCGTATCGCCGCATCATGATCGCCGGTGGCGGCAATATCGGTGGCGGGCTGGCGGCCGCGCTGGAATCACGTTTTCAGGTCAAGCTCATCAGCAATAATCCCGAGAAGGCGCGCAAGCTGAGTGCCGATCTCGATCACACCATCGTATTGACGGGATCGGCGACCGACAGTGAGTTACTGATCGAAGAAAACATCGAGGATATGGATGTCTTTCTCGCGCTGACGAATGACGATGAAGACAACATTCTGGCCGCGATGCTGGCCAAACGGCTCGGCGCACGCAAGGTCATGTGTATCGTCAATCGCAGCGAGTATGTGGATCTGATCCATATGGGCACCATTGATATTGCGCTCTCGCCGCACAACATCACCATCGGCAGCCTGATCACGCGTCTGCGTCGAGGAGATGTCGTCAGCGTGCATTCTCTGCGTCGTGGCGCGGCCGAGGCCATGGAAATCATTGCGCGCGGCGATGCCAATACGTCGCAGGTGGTCGGGCGTCGTGTAGACGCACTGAAGTTGCCGCCGGGTACGACCATCGGTGCGCTACTGCGCGAGGGCAATGTGCTGATCGCACATAACGACACGGTGATCGAGGCGGACGACCACGTCATTCTGTTCCTGACGGACAAACGCCACGTACGGGATATCGAGCAGTTATTCACCGTACGCTTCGGCTTCTTCTGATTCGAGAACAGGGTAAAGGACTCAGGTCATGCAGTTTATTGTTGTGTTCCGCGTGCTCGGATTGTTGCTGATGGTGTTCGGGCTGACGTTCATTCCTCCTTGGTTGGTGGGTTTGATGATGGGCGATGCCGATCTGCGCCCCTTCGAGTACAGTTTTTTCATCACAACGACGCTCGGGTTATTGATCTGGTTGCCGTTACGGAAATATCGACGCGAGCTTAAATTGCGGGATGGCCTGCTGATCGTCGTGCTGTTCTGGGTCGTGCTGGGGGTGATCGGTGCCTTTCCGATTTATTTCCAGCCGATGTTGCACATCAACTTCATTCAGGCCGTGTTTGAATCGGTTTCCGGTATCACCACCACGGGCGCAACGGTACTGGTCGGGCTGGACCAGCTTCCGCGTTCGTTGCTGTTCTATCGTCAGCAACTGCAATGGCTGGGCGGTTTGGGCATCATCGTGCTGGTGGTGGCCTTCCTGCCGCTGTTGGGCGTCGGTGGCATGCAGTTGTACAAAGCTGAAATTTCCGGCCCGATGAAGGATAACCGTCTGTCCGGCCGGATTTCTGAAACGGCCAAGCTGCTTTGGCTGGTCTATGCCGGCCTGACATTGCTGTGTGCCTTTTTGTTCAAGCTGGAAGGTATGAGCTGGTTCGATGCCGTCGGTCATGCGTTCTCCACGCTGGCGACGGGTGGCTTCTCAACGCACGACGCGAGTTTCGGTTATTTCAACAGCCCGGTAATGGAGATGACCGCGGTGGCCTTCATGCTGCTCGGTGCTACGCCAATGGCGCTGCATTATCTGGCCTTGCGTCAGTTTTCCTT
>JACDJA010001248.1_pt1 | contig 22000 bp, 14 predicted proteins | sample 7449241 | NCBI WGS metagenome assembly JACDJA01 (sample SAMN14253289, study PRJNA609438) | sludge metagenome | isolation source: initial anaerobic sludge | collected 2018-12-20 | reverse complement strand
GTATGTAGGATAATGGATTACTCTAAGTATGTGTATGAACAGAACAAGAAGATGAGGAAGAATAAAGCAGGTAAAGCAAAAGATTTGAAAGAATTTAGGTTTAGTACAGTAATAGATGAGGGTGATAAGAACACTAGAATAAGAAGGGCACATGAGTTCTTGGAAAAAGATCATCCTGTTAGAATCACAGTACAAAGAAAGGGCCGTCAAACAAGAGAACAGGCATTCGCAGTTTTTAATGATATATTGACGAATTTTGCTGAATATAGTACTATAGAGCCCGAACCAAAGAGTGAAGGGAATAGAATAACAATAACCTTTAAGAAAAATGGCACGTCAAAGAACAAACAAAACAGCGATAAAGAGAATCAAGCTATCCAACCCAAAGGGGAATAGGAAGGCTAAAATGATGTACAACCAAAGTCACCAAGGACATTTGAAGACTAAAAGGTCTTCTAAATCAAAGAGGAGACAGAGTTCAAAGGCATTGATCTACGGTACTACAGAAAGGAATCTAAGAAAAGTAGTTGTTAATTTAAAGTAATAGAAAAATGAGAGTAAAGGGTGGAACAGTAAGAAAAAGAAGACATAATAAGATTCTCTCCCAAACAAAGGGATACAGAATGACTAAAAACAACCTCTATAAGGTTGCTCACGAAGCATATATGCATGCAGGTCAATACTCATATAATGATAGAAAGAAAAGAGCAGGTGAAATGAGAAATCTTTGGATACAAAGAATAAATGCAGCATGTAAGAATAACGATATTCAATATAAAGAATTAATCAATGGATTAAACAAAAAGAATATAGAATTAAACAGAAAAGTATTAGCAGATATAGCAGTTAATGACCCATCAGTATTCTCCTTTATAGTTAAATCTCTGTAGGGTCTTTATTAAAGAATTTGTAAAGGACTCTACCAAGAGTCCTTTTTTTATCTAAAATATTGTATACTTCAACATAAAATCATTACCCGTATATATGTCAAAAGATATATCAAAAATACTAAAACAGATAGATGATGATATACATACATTAACCACAAGTGAGTTAAAACAGAAATATCTTTCTAAGAAGGGTATAGTCACTGAACTTTTTCAGAATATAAAAAATATACCCAATGAAGAAAGAAAAGAATATGGTATTAAGATAAACGGTCTTAAAAAACTCGTAGAAGAAAATATAGAACTTAGAAAAAATGATACTCAAACTAGTAACTTAGATGAGAAGAATATAGATCCAAGTGCTCCCTTTGATATAAATACAAAGATAGGAAAAAGACCACATATATTAGACCTTAAAGGGTCTAAACACCCATTAATGAAAGAACTAGAAGTAATATTAGACATATTCCAAAGAATGGGTTTTGATGTAATGGAGAGTAAGCAGTTAGATGATGACTTCCATATGTTTGAAAGCTTAAACTTCCCCAAGGGACATCCCGCAAGAGATATGTATGATACCTTTTGGACAGAAGACGGATTTGTTCTACCAGCACATACCTCTACAATGCAAAATAGGGCACTAAGAAGATATGGACCTCCACCAATTAGAGTAGTACTACCAGGAAGATGCTTTAGAAATGAAGCCACAGACGCAAGTCATGAACACACCTTTTACCAAATAGAGGGGATCTATGTAGACAAAGGAATATCTCTTGCACATATGCAAGCAACCATCAAAGAGTACTTAGAGAAATACTTAGAAACAGAACTTGAGATAAAAGTACAACCCTCTTACTTCCCATTCACAGAACCTGATACAGAGTTTGTAATTAGCTGTCCATTCTGTAAGAAGAAAGGCTGTTCTACATGCGGATATAGTGGGTGGATAGAATTAATGGGATGTGGAATGATACATCCCAATGTACTAACAGCAGGAGGAATAGATCCAAATAAATATTCCGGCTTTGCATGGGGAGTTGGCTTAGATAGATTAACACTCATAAAAAGAGGTATTACTGATATACGTAAACTCCGTGATGGAGATCTTAATTTCTTGAAACAACTTTAGTATGAAATTACCAATTAGTAGTATAAAAGAATATACGAATTTAGATATACCTCTAGAGGAAATATTACACATCATTGCTACAAAGATAGGGGAGGTAGAAGGGTATTTATCATGGGAAGAAATGTATAAAGGAATATATATAGCAGAGATAATCAATAAGGAAGAACATCCTGATGCAGAAAAATTAGCAATATATAAAATCACTTTAGGTAAGAAAGATGAAATACAGGTAGTAGCAGGAGATAAGACATTAGAAATTGGTGATAAAGTAGCATATATTCAACCCGGTAATATTGTACCCTCTACATACAAAACTTCTGAAGAGTTTGTCATTAAAGCAGTCAAGATGAGAGGCATACTTTCCAACGGTATGCTTTGCTCAGAAAAAGAATTAAACATTGGACCAGATCATACTAAGGTATTGAAATTAGATAAAGGCTTAACAGTAGGAGAGACATTTGCTAAAGAGTATAACCTCAATGACACAGTAATAGAGATAGAGAATAAAGCATTAACTAATAGAGGAGACCTGTTTGGGATAATAGGTTTAGCAAGAGAGATATCAGCAGCAAAATCTAAACCCTTTACAAGCCCAGAGTGGTACAAAGGAGAAGGGGTTGGAGTTTCGAAAGAGAGTGATAAATATTCATTAGAGATATCAAACCAATCTCAAGCTCTCTGCCCAAGATATATTGGTATTGTTTTGGATAATGTTAAGGTTTCCCAATCACCTGTATGGCTTAAATCAATACTACTTAAATCTGGAATAAGGCCAATAAACTCAATTGTAGATATAACAAACTACCTTTCCATCTTAGTAGGACAACCATTGCATGCTTTTGATTACGACAAGGTAGTAAAAAGAGATCCTAAGAGAAGTGATAAAGCACATATAACAATTAGATTAGCTAAAGATGGAGAAACAATACAAACCTTAGATGACAACTTAGTTACATTAGATAGTAATACATTAGTGATTGCAGATAGTACAAATCCAATTGCAATAGCAGGTATCATTGGTGGTAAAGATACAGAGATAGATGAGAATACTCAAAGAGTAATACTAGAGTGTGCTAACTTTGATAGATTCAATGTTAGAAAAACCTCTATGTCCCTAGGTATATTCACAGATGCAGCTACTAGATTTACGAAAGCTCAAAATCCTAATCAATGTTTACCAGTAATACTGTATGCATCACAATTAATAAATGAAATATCAAAAGGAGAGATAGCAAGTAAGATAGTGGATATATATCCAGAGTACATAGAGCAAAGAAAAATATCTCTTTCCATTAAAAAGCTAAATGCTCATCTTGGTACAAAGCTAACTAAAGAAGAGGTATTAACAATACTTAAGAATATTGAATATAAAGATATTGAAGAAGACAGTACAGATGAATATATAACAGTATTAGTACCATCATTTAGAATGGATATAAATATTGCAGAGGATGTACACGAAGATATTGGAAGAATATACGGGTATGAGAATATTAAACCTGTATTACCTAAGAGAGAATTAACTGCAGGGAAGAAGAATAAAGTGTTAAGTATTAAATCCGAAATAAGGAATATATTAAGTAATAGTGGAGCAAATGAGATAGATACATACAGTTTTGTAAGTATGGATTTAATAAAAAAGTCTGAACAAGATCCAAACTTAGCATACAGTATTAAGAATGCTCTCTCTCCAGAGCTCTCACTCATGAGAACATCTTTAATAACATCAATGCTCTCTAAAGCACAAGAGAATATACAGAGAAATATTCCAACATTCTGTATGTATGAGTTCAATCTTGCTCACCAGAAGGGTAATATGGATAATTTTGAATTACCAAAAGAGCAATGGAATATGTCTTTACTCTTTACAACAAAAGAAGATATTTTAGAAGGCAACCCTTACTACCAAGTAAAAAGATATATGGAAAAGATATTCTCTACATTAAATATACTTAATATTGAATACCTACTTGTAAATACTACCTCTCAAGAGAATCTCCCCGTATGGATAAAGAATATATTACCTACCTTTAATCCTAAATCTACTGCATATATTACACATAAAGGAGAAATCATAGGAGTAATAGGGGAGTTTAGTAAAACGGTAAAAGAGAATTTTAAATTACCAAACTTCACAGCGGGAGTAGAAATAGATATTGAGTATCTTTCAAAAGTAGAAAGAGAAAATAAAGTCGTATATGAAAGCTCTAAATATCCTTCAATAAATCAAGATGTGACATTACAACTACCAAGAAGAGTAGAGTATAAGCAAATAGAGAGAATAATTTTGGATACGATTAATACAAGAGATAGATACGCTACTGTTGAGTGTTTAGATATATACAGCAAGGAAGACGAGAAAAGGAATATAACAGTAAGAATAGAGATAGAACATCTAGAGAAAACTCTCAGTACAAAAGAGTTTAATAAGATTGTAAAAAAGATTCTTGTTAAAACTAGTAAGCTAGAGTAATAACAGGACTTTGATAAGAGCTGGAACCTGAAAATGCTCTTGCAAATACAGAGTAATTACCCCTTGATACAGAAGGTTCATATCCCCAAAGTACTGACCATCCACCAGTAGTAGATGAGTCTGTCAATGCTCTTGAGTAATTTCCCCCAATCTTAGAAACATAGAAATTAACATATGAAGCAGTAAGACCTTTAACTGATGCTTCTAATTTAACAGGGAAAGAAGATATTGTTGAATTATTAGCAGGTGATATCATAGAAACTTCTCCTTCAGGAGCTGTCACCACAAATATTACACTCTTAGTTGCTGTCTTATCATACTTATCTTTTGCAAAGACTGTTAAGGTATGATTACCCAAAGTAAGCGTCCCTATTGAATAGGTCAATGAGTACTGTCCATTTGTGTGAGAAGCAGAAGGAATAGGAGTACCATCTATTGATACTGTAAACTCCTTAAGAGATTCTAGATATCTAATATTACCCTTAATTTCCATATTACTGTTCTGTCTAAACTCCGCATTAGAGGTAGGTTTCTCTATCTCAACAATCGGTGCATTATTTGGACCCAAAGGAAGAGGACACTCTCCAGTAGCAGGCTTCTCAAATATATATGCACTATTCTCTGCAGATGTTAGATAATTTTGATATGTTTCTCTTTGCTGTACATTCTCTAGTTTAAATGTCATATATACCTTGTCTTCAACCAGATTATACTGCCTCGCTAGTTCTAAGTTAGTTGGAATTAATCCATTTGATTTACAAATAGGAACAACCTCACGAGTATCTGTTTGAGGAGCCCTCCCAGCAATATATACTGTTGCCTCTTTCTCACAATTAACACCCTCTGCTGGCACTGCACCCGTATCCTTACATACCGCAGTAGAAAGTATTCCAGAAGGACGAGTAAATGTTTCTACTGGATACCTATCAGCTACTCTATTTACAATACTGTGTGCAATAGGGAGGGGTAATGATACACCCCAAGCACCTGGTGTAACCGTATTATCATTATTCCCTGCCCAAACACCAACTACAAGATTTTTGTGATACATAACAGTTGTTAAATCCTTAGGACCATCAGTTGTACCTGTTTTAAAACAAAGATTTACACCCTTAACTCTGCTATATGGTCCACCGATTCTATCCCCATGACCACCTAAATCACAGATAATGTAATTAACCAGATATATCTCCTTCTCATCTATAACCTGCTTACCATTGAATTCTTCAACTTCTTTAAGTACCTCTCCTTTGGAGTCTTCAACCTTTAATACAGATACCGTATCATTTTTAACTCCCTCATTTGCAAATACACCAAATGCAGCAGTATGCTCGATAAGTTTCATCTCACCAGCACCCAAAGCTAATGCCAAGCCGTAATCAGCCTTGTTTTTAAGTGTAGTTATTCCCAACTTGTCTGTAACCTGCAAAAGAGTCTCAACCCCTGCAAGCTGCAATGTATATGCAGAAGGTAAGTTTCTAGATCTACCTAAATTTTTTCTTGCTGTCCCTATACCCTCAAAAACCTTATCCCAGTTATCAGGTTTGTAATTACCAAAAGACATTCTGATATCAGGAGCTAATGTCCATGGACCATATCCTTTAGAGAATGCAGCTAAATATGTATATGGCTTAGCAGAAGAACCTACCTGCCTATTACTCGTAGTCACATTAACATTACCATCTACCTTTGGGTTATCTACATTCCAGTAATCTACAGAACCAACCATAGCAAGTACTTCTCCCGTATTAGGATCCATTACTACCGCAGCCCCGTTATTTACCTTGTAAGGCAAACCATTCTTAGCAATACCATTTCGAACTTCTTCCTCTGCAATTTCCTGAATAGAGTAGTCAAGAGAGGTTGTAACTTTTAGACCACCTCTCTCTACACGATCTACACCAAACTCATCCTCTAATTGCTGTTTAACATAGAAGACAAAATGAGGAGCCTTAATATCTATCCTCTTAGTTCTGTAAACAAGTTCTTCATTTTTTGCATCTTCAATTTGCTCTGATGTAACACCTGTTAATTCTTTGTGCTTTAACATTTGATCTAGTACATATATTTGTCTAGATTTTGCCATATCAGGATTAGTACCAAACAAAGGAGAGTAGGTACCAGGACTTTGTATAAGGCCAGCAATAAGTGCACTCTCTGCAAGAGTTAACTCACTAACATCTTTACCAAAGTATGCGTTAGCAGCTGCCTGGAAGCCGTAGTTTACACCTCCTAAAGGAACCTCATTCATATACATCTGTAAAATCTCATCTTTAGTAAAAGTTTGTTCAACCTGCATAGTGATAAGAATCTCTTTAATCTTCCTAGAATATTTCTGTTCATATGCTTTCTCACCTAATACGTCATAAAGAATTGTTGTTTTAATCAACTGCTGTGAAATTGTACTAGCACCCCTAACAATACCACCAGCCCTTAAGTTCTCAACTGCAGACATAACAATACCAAGGTAATCCAATCCCTTGTGCTGATAGAATTCAATATCTTCTGCTGCAAGTAATGCCCATTTAGTATGCTCAGGTATCTTATCTATAGAAACAAACTCTCTGTTTTGATCACCATATACTGTATAAAGTAAAACCCCATTCCTATCAAAAATCTGAGTACTCTGATCTGAAGTTCTTTCAACCAATTTGTCTGGAGAAGGTAGTGAATTCTGTAAACTCTTAAGATATATACCAACACCAATAAGTGCAGCACAACCGATAAAAAACAAAACACCAGCACCGATATATAGAATCTTTTTAAATTTTGCCTTATCAAATCTTCCACTTAAAGAACTCCCACCAATTCCCTTTGGAGTTTTTCTTCTCAAATTCTTACTGTTGTATTTCTTAATCCTGTTGAAATTATTCAACGATCTCCTACTGCTTTTCCTTGTTGTACCTCTCCTTTTTGATGATTTTGATACAGACATCGTGTATTTCATAGAAATATATATTCTAGAGTAATATTACTCTCTAAATATATTATATATACAAACAATATTCAACTTTTTAGTATCCATTAAAAACATATTTTGTTTAAAGGAATTAATAAGATATAATTAGAAATTATGAATAAAAATAAACTATCTACACAACCATATAAAGGGACTACAGATATGTATCCTGATAATTTAAGTAAGAGGGAATATCTCTTTAATATATGGAAAAAGGTTGCAAGAAAATTCGGATATGAGGAGTATGACACCCCTCTCATTGAAGACGCACAAATGTACAGAGTAAAGTCAGGAGATGAGATAGCTAATAAACAGCTATTCAATTTTATAGACAAAGGAGATAGAGAGGTAGCACTTAGACCAGAGATGACTCCATCATTAGCAAGAATAGTTGCTGCAAAGAAGAACGAACTTACATTCCCTCTGCGATGGTTTAATGTTGGAAGATTTTTTAGATATGAGAAACCTCAAAAAGGTAGAACTAGAGAATTCTATCAACTAAATATAGATCTTTTAGGAGTAGGTCCAGTACAACCTGAAATAGAGATAATTATGTTTGTAATGGAAGTAATGAAAGAGCTCAAAGCTCCAGAGAATACCTATGAATTAAAAATCAATAGTAGAGAACTGTTTGATTACTTTGCAAAGGATATACTCGATATAGATTCACAGAAGAAAGATTTGTTAGCTAAAGCAGTAGACAACTACCTTAAAATGTCTAAGAAAGATTTCGAAGAATATTTGGAAGAGATAGGATTAGATAGGGAAGAAGTAGAGAAAACAATACAATATATAAATTGGGATATTACCAATTTAGAGAAGTTAAAAGATAAGTCTAAGGGTGCAAAAGAAATATTGCAAGTATTAAAAATAGTCCAAGAATTAGGAATTAAACAGGTTAAATTTGCTCCTTACATAATGAGAGGATTAGCATACTACACAGGAGTAGTTGTTGAAATGTATGACATCGGCAGTAAAGAAAATCCTAGAGCTCTGTTTGGTGGGGGTAGATACGACTCACTATTAGAAATATTCGGAAAAGAAAAAATAGAAGCCTTCGGTTTAGGTTGGGGAGATGTTACAACATTAGACTATCTTCAAACATACAACCTTTTACCTGAATACAAAGTAAATACAGAAGTCTTTATTACATTGATGGATGAATCACTAATAAATGAAACTCTCTTATTATCACAATATCTTAGATCTAAAAATATTAATACAGAAGTACAACTTACCCCTATTAAACTTGCTAAACAGTTAAAATATGCGGATAAGAAACAGATCCCGTGGGTAGTAGTAATAGGGGAGGAAGAAATGAAAAAAGGTGTTGTACAACTAAAAGATATGGTAAGAAAAGAAACTTTTGAAATTAAGAAAGAAGATATCATATACAAGGTAAAGTAATATCAATATACTTTTTCTTGATTATTTTTTAATATAACCATATTCAAAAATTTCTTCTATTAATAGAAAACCTTCCTGAGATAGAAAGGATCTCACTCCCATTTCCAACAGGTATTAAATGTATTAAGTGCAACAGTATATTAAAGGCATACCCAATACTTAAGAATGAACACATTGATATTATCCTTCTCAACCTCCACACACATAACAAACTAATATTTAAATTCCTAAGATATATTGGGAATAACTTTCCTTCACTCCCTACATTAGCGGTATTACCTTCCGACGATTTCCTAATTCAGAAGTATAAATCTAACGGTTTAACAGAGTATATTTTAAGGAGTAATGTAAAAACTCTCTGCTTAAAGTGTAAAATACGAAGATTACTTAATAAAGAAAGAGATGATACTGTTGAAGTTCTTTCTAAAAACGGATTCCATGTAAATACTAAATTACAAGAAATATATATACATGAGAAAAGAGTTCCACTGACTAATCTCGAATATCTTGTAATAAAATACCTAATACAGAGTAATAGTTACTGTACCACAGAAAGTTTACACAGGTATTTTGATCTTAAAATAAGTAAGAAGGCTCTAACAATGTTAATCTCAAGACTAAGAAGGAAGATAAGGCACAATACAGGATATACATTAATAAAAAATAGGTATAAAAAAGGGTACTACATAGATACTTAGACTTTTTTCTTCCACTGAGAGATTTTGTTTAACGCCTCCAGAGGAGTTAGGTTGTCTAAATCTAAATCTTGAATATCCCTCTCTATATCAGAGTCTTTAGCATAGAACAGGGGGTACTGGTACATACTCTTTTTCTCTTCTTTACTACCCTCTTTTACATCTAAGATATTACTCTCTCTTAGTTCAGATTCTTTACTAAACATCTGTTCCTGTTCAAAACTTTCTAATATCTCATTTGCTCTCTTTATTAACTTCTCTGGTAGTCCTGCCATCTTAGCAACATATATTCCATAGCTCCTGTCCGTTCCTCCCTCAACTATCTTTCTTAGAAATATAACACTACCCTCATCTAAATCTTCTTCTACAAGTACATTGTAATTTTTTACTCTGTCTGAATTTTTTTCAGACAGTTTAAGTAATTCATGATAATGGGTTGCGAATAAGGTTCTAGCCTTTATCTCGTTTAACAGATACTCTGCTAACGCCCAAGCTATACTAACACCATCATATGTACTTGTACCTCTTCCTACTTCATCTAAAACAATAAGGCTGTATTTGGTTGCGTTATTTACAATATTTGCTGCCTCATCCATCTCTACCATAAAAGTGCTTCTTCCACGAGAGAGATCATCAGATGCTCCAACTCTAGTAAATATTCTGTCTACAAGTGAAAGCTCCATACTTTTTGCAGGTACAAAACTACCAATTTGAGCAAGTAATACAATAGTAGCTACCTGCCGAATATATGTAGATTTACCAGACATATTAGGACCTGTTAAAATTGCCATAGATGAAGTATTGAAATCCAACAATGTGTCATTTGAGATAAATTCTTCCTCTGTAATACTCTCTACAACAGGATGCCTACCTTTCTCTATTTTAATTATCCCTTCCTTTTCACCCATTTCATATATTATTGGTTTACTGTAATCCTTTGTATATGCTAAATATGCAAAACCAACTAATATATCTAATCTCGCTATCTCACGAGAGAGTGATTGTAATGAATCAATATCTTTAATTAAAGATTCTCTAAACTCAGAAAACAGCTTATACTCTAACTCATCTAACCTCTCTTGTGCAGTTAAAATAATGCTCTCTTTCTCTTTAAGCTCTTCGGTAATATATCTCTCACTATTTACTAATGTTTGTTTTCGTATATATCTTTCAGGCACCTTTTCTTGATGAGTCTTAGTCACTTCAATGTAATATCCAAAAACTCTGTTAAATCCAATCTTAAGAGAGGAGATACCTGTATCCTCTTTCTCTTGTTTCTCAAACTCCTTTATCCAACCCTTACTATCACCAGAAAGCTCTCTTAATTCTTTCACCTGTTCATTGAATGATTCCTTTATTATCCCCCCCTCTGTAATAGAGGTAGGAGGAAAATCTACAATACACTCTTCAATTTTGCTTACTAATTCCTTAATTAAAGAATCATACTCATCGAGTTTAACTACAACTTTGGGTACCTGTTGCAGTTGTTCCTTTAACTTCTCTATAGATTCTAAAGAGAGCTGTAGAGCCTTTAAATCTCTACCATTTACCCTATTTAAACCAATCTTACCTACAATCCTTTCTATATCATTTATCTGTGAAAGGTTCTCTCTTAAACTCTCCAGTATATCTGAGCTGTTAAAAAGCATCTCTACTATATTAACCCTCTGCTCTATCTCTTTCTTACTAATTAAAGGATTAAGTATCCATGAGTACAGTAATCTCTTACCCATTAGTGTAGAAGTATAGTCAATTACTGAAAAAAGAGAATCCTTAATATCTCCATGATATGCATTACTCACTAATTCTAAATTACGTATTGTAGAAGAATCCAATATCATTTTACCCGAGAGATTTACTCTTTTGGGTTTTTGGATATGTTTAGGATTCATAAGCTGGGTGTCTTCTACATATTGCAAAATCATTGCTACAGCACTAGTAGATACATTACCTTCATCTAAACCTAATGAATTTATACTCTTAATTTCAAAAAACTCTTTTATCTTCTCTGTGGCATACTCTTTATTTTGTAAAGCCTTAGATACAAACTGTACAGGTAAAGTAGGGAATGTTAGTTCCTTTTCATTCTCTAATATTAATACCTCTACTGGTTCATATGCACAAAGTACTGCCTCTATATTCTTTTTATTTAATTCTCCCTCTATCCAAAGAAACTCTCCGGTAGACACATCACAAAGAGATACTCCTAGTTTCTTTTTATCAGAGACAAAAGACATTAAGTAGTTATTCTTTACTAAAGAAGCATTCTCACCATCTAGTGTACCTGGAGACACTATTCTGGTTACTCCTCTTTTAACAATACCTTTAGAAAGTTTAGGATCTTCAAGTTGATCGACAATGACTACACAGTGACCAGCAGATATTAATTTAGGAAGATATTGATCCAATGCTTTGTGAGGAAAACCTGCCAAAGGAGTAGGGTTAGTACTTTTGTCTCTTGCGGTAAGAGTAATATTTAAAACCTTAGATGTAGTTTTTGCATCATCACCAAAGGTCTCAAAGAAGTCTCCCATCCTAAAAAGTACTACCTTATCAGGATACTGTTTTTTAAATTTCAAATATTGACTCATCATTGGAGTCTCTTTTATTGCATTCATACAATCTATTATACAGGAGAATCTATAGTGAAAACTATATACTATCTTTTACCTAAAATCAGCTTCGCCTCTTCATCTGCTACAAGAGTTCTACTCTCCTTAATATCAGAATAATTAACAGAGATGCCGTATATACCCATTTGTATGCAGTACTTAATCAAATCCTTATTGTTTTCAACCATAGCGATAATCTGTCTTGAACTACCCCTTGTAGTATCTACAACAGCATCAACTATCTTAAATACACTATTTACTCCAAGGTTATACTTAGCACTTACGTCATCCATACTAAAACCTTGCATTGCCCTTACTATTCTTGGCATATGTAATACAACACCATCTATCTTGGCATCAATTATTTCATCAACAAGTATTACCTCTGTAGGTGTATCTATTACAGCATATACTTTAAATGTAGATGTTCTTCGAAGTCCAGCAGCAGACAAACTCTTCTTAAACTCTTTCATCAAAGTTCCATTCATTGGAGAGTTAATAGCGATATCTACATTCCTCTTTTTATATACATTTCTTACTCTTCTAACAATCATTAGTGATCTTCTTAATAACTCTTTGTTATCAATATAGTGGGCAAGACCATGTACATTGTCATCTAACTCTTTACCTTCATACTCTTTACCCTTAGTAATAGCTCTAAAGTCTCCTACAGTTTTAGAACCTAAGGAAAGAATAACCTGGTTACCTTCTGCTAAGTCAATATATGAACAAAGCTTCTCTGCTATCTCTTTAGAATATTCTACAAACTTCTTCTCCTCAACGAAGGCGAGCATATGCCTACCGTATTCAAGAAGTACTTGATCAAAATCTATATATACCAAACCGTGAGAATTACCAACAAAATCAATTAATTCATTTACTTTTGCATTAGGTGTAACAAACACCTTGGTTGCAGAAGGAGGAAGCGACATATCCTTTGGAATCTTAGGTGAGTAATCCGTACCACTTACATCCTCTTTCTTTTCTTCAATCTGTGTACCCTTCAGTAAGTCTATACCAGAGAGTTCTTCGTCTTTGTAAGCCTGTACAACAGGATGAACAGTATCTTGAACTTTACTCTCTATCTCTTGCTTTGCTCCCTCGCTTGTCTCCCTATATACAGATCCCGTATTACCATCAATACGAACTATATCACCATCTTTTAGAACGGAAGATGCTTTTTGCGTACCAACTACAGCAGGGATATTAAACTCTCTACATAAAATAGCAGTATCACTTGTCACACCACCACTATCCATAACGACACCACCACACGCAACTATTAGAGATTCCATTTCAGAAGCGTACTGTTTTATTACAAGAACAGTTCTCTTATCAACAGCAATCTCTTTATCTTTCTCAAGTACAACAACAGTACCAACAACTTGTCCAAAGCTAGCTCCGACACCCTTAACAAGTAAGTCTTCTATACTCTTAGCTAAGGTAGAACTCTCTACCTTTGGTTTACTCTCTACCTGACTCTTAGCAATACCAATTAGCTTCTCAGTAAGAGAACCTTTCTCATGCTTATTACCTTGTACTATCCTTTGTGCATGCTCTACTGCCTTACTCTCTATCATACCCAAACCAGTATATCTATCTATACTCCATTTAAGTACTTCGGCAAGAGTATCAAAATCTCTACTATCTATTACAACATTCTCTTCATAATTTTTCTCATACAAATCTTTACTCTGTAATATCCATACCTTACCACCAGCCAATACCCATTCTATACTTTGAGCCCGTCTCAATTTATTCTCCACTATCAATGCTATCTTAGAAATCTCTCTTAGATATTTATCCTCTACCTTTTGCCTATGACTCCAACTGTTAGATATCTTAATCTTCTCTACTCCAGATTTACCCTGTGTATTACTTAGCATTCGAACCCTCATCCACTCTTGAGGAGAAATATGTTTCTCAACTATGTTTAATTCCTTCTTATTAAGAAGATATGTATCAGGAGTAAGCTCACCCAAAGAGATGGTATCACCCAATCCAAATACAGCCTCAATACTCAGTCTCCCAGAATCTTGAGTAATTGGATCAACTGTAAATGCAACACCTGAAACCTCTGCTTGAATCATTTTCTGGACAACAACTGCTAGCTTTACCTCAGAGAGGTTAATACCTTTTTTAGAAGCATATGCTACTACGTCATCTGTAAACAGAGATGAATATATCCGTTTAATTGAAGGTATTAAATTCTTTATACCTCTAACATTTAACTCTGTAGAAAACACCCCACTAAAAGAAACCTCGGGAGAGGAGGGGAAAACAACAGAAGACCTTACAGAGACCCAAGCATCAGTAAAACCAGAGAGTCTAGTATATGCAGATATCAACTGTTCTAGAGTTTCTTCATTAAAATCACTTCTGTTAAAACTACTCTCTACCTCACTCTCTTCGGGATTTTTACCATTTTCTAGAAGTTTCTCCTTATCTCTAAGCAAAGACTCAGATACAAACCTATCAAAGACTTTAGAAGAAAGTACAAAGAACTCTGGTATTGGAACATCCATATCTTTCAATTCAAAAAGACTCAAACCCTTTCTTCCAACAATAGATTCCTTTAAATTCTTAGATTCAAAATCTTCCCAGTAGTAAACAGATTTATTGATTTTTGAAGCAGTAGATGACATTTTTTGGGCAGTAATATTATCTCTTAAATGCTACCCTTAGCCTTTAATTTTTGCAAGTCTATATAGAACTCATAGCATATGCGAAGGATAACGATTATTGGAACAGCTAAAACTGCACCCCATACTCCGAAAAGTATAAAGAAGGAAGCAGCAGTAAACATAATAAAAATTGGTCTTAATCCAACTACATTACCCATAACCTTAGGGATAATAAAGTTGTTCTCTATTTGTTGATAAATGAAAAATACAGCCGCTATTATCAATGCAGACACAGGGCCATTTACTACCAAAGCAATAAAAATGGGAGGTATAGCGGATATGGTTGCACCCAAAGTTGGTATAGAAGACATTAATGCAACAAATACACCCAAAGGTAGTGCAAAAGGTACTTTTAGAATCATAAGAAGAGCTCCCATTGTTAAACCTGCAATGCTACTTATCAATGCTTGTCCAAGTAGCCATCTTCCTAATTTATACTCTACATCAAGTATTAATTTCTTAATTCTTTCTCTTTTTACATCAGACGTTATCCTTACCAAGCCAATATCTAAAACATTGTCATGATCTATTACTAAATAAATCGAAAATATTATCGATGCAAAAAGCAATGCAGTAGAACTAAATACAGAACCGATTGTATTAGCAATATTCTCAAAGTTTTCAAAAAGAGTTAACCTCTCTACCCAGTCTGTAAGGAACTTACTTAATGACGTAGAATCTAATGAGTAACCAAGTACTGAGAAACTCTCAAAGTCCGAAGTAGCAGTATCAATCCAAACAGGAACTGCTTTTACTAGACCTTCAATTTGATTAATAAAAGGTATTACAACAACTGCTAACACTGCAGAAAGAAAGATAATACCAAGTAGATATGTAATTGTTACCGACAAACCCTTTCCTAATTTCTTACTCATAAAGAATGTAACAACAGGTCTTGCAGCAGACATAAATACAAAACCTCCAAAAAGAAAGATTAACATTGCTAATATCTCTGCACCTAGAAAGGATAGTAGTAAAATTGCACCTAAAAGTAGAACTAATTTCCAAGAGAATTCTACGACAATAGTAGGTTTCTTTTCTTCTCTTCTCTGTTTACTCTTCTCAATCTCTTGTAACTCTTTAATAAAAGAAGACTTGCTTTCTTCTGTTTTTCTTTTTGAATCCATATTCAATACTTTCATCATATACTAAAAATCTTTAATTAATACCACATTATACCATTTTAACCCTTAAAAAGAGAATCTCCATTTCTTTTTACATACGGTATTATATATGAAGCAAGTATAGAGGTAATAGGTACTACTAATAATATACCCATACTTGCAGAGAGAGTTCTTACAATTTCTTCTGCAATAACGTCGGCTTTTAGTATATTTCCAATACCACCGCTACTGTAAGTAAGAAGTATTACTAATGCAAAACTAGAACCAGCGTAAGCAATAAAGAGGGTGTTTACCATAGAAGAGAGATGATCTTTACCAATATTCATAGCTTGAGAGTACAGTCTAGAGGAAGAAAGAGATGGATTTGCAATATGTAGCTCATAGATAGAGGATACCTGACTCATAACAACGTCATCTAATACACCGACAGCTCCAATTAGGATACTAATGAAAAATACCCCCGCTAAATCTATACTCCCACCTGTTTGACTTAAAAGTAGGAAAGCTTCCTCACTACCAGAGCCATCTACTCTCATCATAGCGATAAAAAGCTTAGCAAGAAGTGCCACTATCAATATCCCTGCCAAAGTAGATACCACCGCTATATTACTCTTAATATTAAAGCCATGAGATACGTACATAATGGAAACTAATGTCACACATACTGTCGCTATACCAATAAGAATAATATCTCCACCTTCCAATATTTTAGGTATAGCCCAAAGATAAAGGAGAACAACAGTTAATCCCAAACTAAGAAGAGAACCTAGCCCCTGTCTCTTCCCAATTAATATCGCCATTAACGAAAAAAGAAAAAGCATAATAAGAATAGAACCCTCTCTTACAAAACCAGTAATACTCCAACCCTCATAATCATACCCATCTGTCATATATGTCACATAAACCCTATCTCCGATTTTAAATCTAGATTTTCCATCTTCTGACATAGAAGCAATAGTTCGAACACTTTCATCACTCTCTAATACCCTTACTGTATATTCATAACAATCATAGGTATCACTCAAAACTTCAGAGCACTCAACAGAGTGTATCTCTTCAACAACACCCTTAAAAGATTCCTCATTCTCCTGTGCTAAAACAGGTAGTACATTAAAAGAGAAAAGAACAAGTAAAAAGATATAAAGAAATTTTTTCATCCCCCCATTATACAAAAAAAAGAGGGGTATGCACCCCTCTTAAAAAATATTCTTTTTAATTAACTCTTCTTAAAGTACATAACTGAGAAACTTGAACCAAATGCTACTAAAGCAAGCAGTCCAAATATTAGCATCAAGTTATTACCCAAAAGAGCATCTAATTCTCCAGATGCCTGAGGAATATTACCATCTACAACAGCATCACCATTTACTGATCCAGTAGGTGAGTAAGTTACTCTAATTTTTTCTTCTAAAGTAATCTCATTACCTGCTTCATCCTTAACTGCAATTGTAAATACATTCCTACCCTCTTCCAATTCTACTCCCTCTAATCTAAACTCTCCCTCTGCATTTGATAGTACATCGTAACTTAGAATTCCTCTCTTAACAGTAATTGTACTCAAAGGTTCAGCAGTACCTGCAATTATAAATGTATCCTTGTTGGTCTCTTCACCATACTTAAATGATACAGAATCCTCACTAGGAGGAGTCCAGTCTACTTTAGCCATCTTAATTTCACTTCTTGGACCAATTACTCTGTTAGGGAAACCCTTAACCCCAGCAACATTAACAGCGTAATCTCCTTCACTCTCAACTGTATATTCATACTGGAATTCGTTCTCTCCATCTACTTTGGTACTTCCAATCTTTACATCATTAACATATATAAATACATCATCAAAACCCTCTGCAGTTCCTCTTACAATTACTGTATCTCCACTAGTAAGAGCTGTAACTTCAGAAAGTACAGGGGCTTCCAACTCTATATCTAAAGCAGGTTCCTCCCTAAATCTGATAAATGAATATATTCCAAAAGCTACAAGCAATACTCCTAACCCAATAAAGATAGAGCCTACTAATCTAGACATCTTCTCTTGGCTATTTCTAACAGGTTGTTTAATTTCAACCTTACTTCTCATATCCTCACTTTGTTGCTTTGCAACTTTTGTCTGGGCAGCATTTTTGGTATTTTTCTTTTTTGCCACTCCGTCCTATATTAAAATTTATATACTCTATACAAATAGCATAGAATAAAATTTTACAGAGTGCAAGAAAAATATATAATATATATAACAATGAAGAAAAAAATATTAAAAATTACAATATCTACAACACTCTTTGTACTTTTTCTAGTACCACTTTTTCTGTTTCTCATATATCCAAATTACAACAAGGTAATTGGACCTATAAAAAGATTCAATATACAAAGATATTCCGAAGAGGTGACATTCCAATTACTAAGTAAAATCTCTCCAACTAAAGATAAAGTGTTAGGTGTAGAAGAAACCAGAAGTATTGCACAAAGCATAGAAGAGAGTTTAGATTCCTCTTTACTACTAGAAGAAAAGAGATTAGAGGAATTAAATACAAAGATATTTTTACCATCAATCGAGGTAGAGGGGAATATTTTTGAAGGAATATCGGCAAATACAATGGATATTGGATTTTGGCATTTTCCGATATCACAACTACCTGGCCAAAAAGGTAACTTCGTAGTAATAGGGCATAGATATGCAAAACTACCACCAGAAAAAGACACCTTCTTTAATCTAGACAAAGTCAAAGTAGGGGATAGGATTACAGTAGAACAGAAAAACAACAGTTTTACATACATCGTTACAGATACATTGATAGTAGAAAAAAATGATATTTCTGTACTTCAAGATTTCAATGATTACAGGATGACTCTTGTCACATGTACACCCCTTTGGAGTGATAAACAGAGACTGGTAGTAATAGGTAAACTGGACAAATTGTATAAAAACACATAAAATTCACTACTTTATAAATAATATTAGATATTTTTCAATGAACGACTTCTATACAAAAAAAGAGATCAATGAATACACACATGAGTTTGAAATTAAAATTCCAGCAGATAACTTTAAACACTCTTACGACCTTTTAATACAAGAATATGCTAAAGATTCAGATATAAAAGGCTTTAGGAAAGGAAAAGTACCTGCAGATATGATTAACAATCAAGTAAAAGAGATGGTTAAGTTTGAAACCTTCGAAAAAGTAGCACCACTTTACATCAATACTGCTCTCTCAAAAGAAAATGTAGAACCAATAGCACCTCCAGAGTATAAAGAAATACCAAAAATCTTAGACGGTTTAGATATTACTTTTACAATAACAGTAACTACAATGCCTGATTTTAAATTGGGAGATGTTAGTAAGATAAAGATAGATAAAAAGAAGTTGAAAGTAGAAGATAAAGAAATAGAAGATGCAATAGAAGATCTAAAGAAAACACAAGAGACAAAAGAAAAAGAGGTTAATGACAAATGGGCAAAAGAAATTGCAAAGGTAATAAATGCAGAAGATGTAAAAACCTTAGAAGAGCTTAAAACCAAGATTAAAGATGCCCTACAATCACAGAAAGATCACTACCAATTACATCAATTACAAGATGAAGCACTAAGACAAGGTATAGAGATATCTAAAATAGAAATACCTGAGAGTGCAATTAAGTTTGAAGCTTCCGAAAGAGAGAAAGCATTTAATCAAGATATGCAAAGTAAGGGAGTAAAGATAGAGGACTTCTTAAAAGCAAACAATATTACAATTGAAAAAATGAGAGAACTTTGGTTAAAGGATGCTAAAGATGCACTAGAAGCAGATACTTTCTTAAGTCTTTACTCTAAAGAGAATAAGATAGAGATAACAGATGAAGAATTAGAGCAAAAGATTAACAGTATTAAAGCAAGTCAACCAAATGCAGATAAAAATATATTCAGTAATCCTCAGTGGAGAGAATATATTAAAAATGTTGAGAGAAAAGAGAAAGGTTTTAGACAGTATATTGGAGAAGTACTAGGTAAAGACTTCTTAGATGAGCATAATTAAGATTAAATCTTAAAAATATGTCCTTTTTAATACCAATGGTAATAGAAAAAGATAGAGAAGGGGAAAGAGCATATGATATTTACTCTAGACTCCTTAAGGATAGAATAATATTCGTTAGTGGACCAATTGAAACGGATATGGCTAATACAGTAGTAGCACAGTTACTTTTTTTGGAAAAAGAAAACCCTGATGAAGATATTCAAATGTTTATTAACTCCCCTGGAGGATTAATTAATGCTGGTATGGCAATACTCGATACAATGAACTATATAAAGTGCGATGTGTCTACAACAGCGGTAGGATTAGCAGCCTCAATGGGTTCCTTTTTACTTACACACGGTGCAAAAGGTAAGAGATTTGCACTACCTAACAGTAAAATACATATTCATCAACCACTTGGTGGAGTAGAGGGACAGGCAAGTGATATTGCAATAGAAGCACAAGAGATATTAAAGATACGTGAGCTACTTTATAAGATGTTAGCTAAACAAACAGGACAGAGTGTAAAACAAATAGAGAAAGATGCTGATAGAGATAAATACTTTACTGCACAAGAAGCAAAAGAGTATGGATTAGTAGATAAAGTAATTAATAAAAGATAATCATGAGTATAGAAGATAGAAATATATTAGATGATCCAACAGGAATAGATAATATAGAAAGAGATAAGTCTCTTCTCTTTATATTAGAAAATATAGAACAGGTATATGAGAATGCTGAACAATGGGGAGAAGTCTCTGAGGAAGTAAGGGATATAACACCAAAGGAAATAGATGAGTATATAATGGCATTAAATTATGCACAAAATTTACCTATTAAGAAAATAAGCGTTTCCTCTCATCCAATATCCGACCCTTTGGAACTTCTACAGCTATACGATTATATCCAAACATACCCTAAAGATACCCCTACCAAATATCCTCAAAAAGTTTATTTTATAGATGGAGATATGTCCGCTGTAACTGTAATACCCGTACAAACAGAGGTTAATAGCACCACTGTATATATGGAATTACTTTTTGACTCTCCTACTTTTATAAACAAACTATGGAGACAGAGTGATAAATCGAAGGGCTTAGATAGTATTAAATTTGTAAATCCTAAAGATCTAAAACCTAAGAAAGTTGTAAAGTAGGTATAAAGGAAATATAATTTGATACTAAATATGGGCGATTAGCTCAGCTGGTTAGAGCATCACATTGACATTGTGGAGGTCACAGGTTCGAGTCCCGTATCGCCCATTTCTTTTTCTTGAACTTATTTTTCCTTAGTGTTATCTTATACATAGTATTAACTTTTTGCTTTTATTAACCTGCCTAAAGCCCTTCAAACAAAATTTAAGGTTAAACAGAAATTTTATTCAAAAAGAAAGAATAATAATTTAAAAAAGTTCTTAAATAAAGGATTTTTCTTTAGACTATTTTTCTTACTTCTTTTAATTTCAATAACAGTAGTATTTTTTACTCAGTTTAGAGTATGGCAAGCAAGAGCTGCTGCCACTATATTTTGGGATGGAGGAGGAGATGCTACTTCATGGAGTGATCCTTTAAACTGGAATACAGATGTAGTACCTGTACCTACAGATGATGTTTTGATAGATCTTGCAGCAACAGTTACAATCACAGAACCCATTACTATAAATTCTCTTGTTTTAGGAACATCAGGAACAACAACAGCTTCCGTTTTACAATTCTCATACGACGCTATTACATTAGGGCCATTAGAAATTACAAACGGCAATTTAACTGTACATAATGGAGCAAGTATTACCCATATTATTGGAGTAGGTTCATACGCCGCTGGTAAGATAAATATCGATGTACAAGCAGGAGATGCACTCATCCTTGGTTCAATAAACGTAGATGGTAAGGGATACCCAGGAGGAGAAGGGCCAGGACAGAGTGTAGATGCAAATGGCTCCGGAGGAGGTGCGTATGGTGGTAATGGTGGTAATGGACAGGGTAGTGTTGGTGGAACAGCATATGGAAATTACTTACTACCAACCGATCTTGGGAGTGGT
>JACDJA010001247.1_pt1 | contig 22010 bp, 15 predicted proteins | sample 7449241 | NCBI WGS metagenome assembly JACDJA01 (sample SAMN14253289, study PRJNA609438) | sludge metagenome | isolation source: initial anaerobic sludge | collected 2018-12-20 | reverse complement strand
TGTTCCTGTATTAATAGGGGTTGGTACTTTACTTGGAATTCAAATACAAAAAAGGTCTTCCAAATTAAAAAAGGTAAAGAGAGATGAATAGGAGGATTGTAAATACAATTTTAGCAATATTCGTGGCCTTAGGATTACTAGTATTTTACTTTTCTACAAATATAGAAGCACAAAGTACCTACTACCCTAACTGTAGCGATGTTGGTTGTTCCAAAAACACTGCCTTAGGAGTTTGCACTGGACCAGGAGGCTGTGTGGTCAGAGCAAGTTGCTACAGTGGTGAATTCGATGCTGGGTCAGGATACTGTTGCGATAGATGTGATGCAGACTGTGGGACCTGTGGAGATTGTGCTCTTACTTGTCCTGATAGTACATGGCAATTAGCAAGCAATTCCTGTGCCACAACAGCAGCTAACTCATGTACAAGAAAATGGTCTGTAAGTGTTTGTGGAAACTGTGGGACAAAAACAGGAACATGTTGGCGAGTACAAAGAACAGTAATATACGACGCAAACGGTGGAACATGTACACCTACATCTAGGGTAGTCTGTTACGATACAACTTCTGTTGCACCTAGCTGCAGTAGAACGGGATATTCTATTTCAAGCTTTAGTAGAACATCAGGGAGTGGAGGTACACTAAACTCCGCTACTGGTGCAGTAACAAACGTTACAGGAGATCAAACTATTACAGCTAACTGGGCAATAAATACATATACCGTGTCATATGCAGGTAATGGTGGTACATGTACTCCTACATCTCGTACTGTTAACTATGACGCTGCTGCTGCTGCTCCATCATGTACTAGAACTGGATATCATACAACAAGCTTCTCAATTACTAGTGGTGCCTGCTATGGAACCTTTACTGCATCTACTGGTGCTTGTAGTAGTGTTAGAGAAGCAATAACCATACAACCTAACTGGGCATTAAGTAATCAGGCACCAACAGCACCAACGGAATTACGAACAGAAGGAGCAACAAATCCAACAACAGTTACAGACACAACACCTGAATTCAGAGCTAAGTTTACAGACCCCGACACTGGTAACACAGGTCTCTACTATCAAATACAAGTAAATACAAACTCTTCCTTTACAGGAACTGTAATGTGGGACAGTGGACAAACATCATTACCTGCAGTCGCCATAGGAGCATATAACTCTCCAGATATCTCATATGCCGGAACCCCTCTCACTTTAAACGGTAATACCTACTACTGGAGAATTAGATATACAGATAATGATGGAGCGGTAGGAGCATGGTCAACAGAAACAGCCTCTTTCACAATGAATACTACCCCCTCTTCTCCTTCGGGCTTACAAGCAGAAGCACAGACTAATCCAATTGGTGTCACAGATCTAACACCAGAATTCAGTGCAATATTTAATGATTCAGACACAGGAGATACAGCAAATTACTACGAAATAGAGGTAAATACCAACTCCTCATTCACTGGAACTGTAATGTGGGACAGTGGTCAAACCTCAATGACTGCTCTTGCCATTGGTTCTAGATCTCCAGATATATCATATGCAGGAAGTACTCTTACCCTGAACGGTACTACATATTACTGGAGGATTAGGTTCACCGATAGTCATGGAACCGTAGGAGCTTGGTCTTCTACTGCTAATTTTACAATGAATACTCCTCCATCAGCACCAACCTCTCTACTTACAGAAGGGGTCAGTAATCCCACAAGAGTGACAGATGTGACACCTGAATTTAGTGCGATATACAATGATGCGAATGGGAGTGATACAGCAACAAAATACGATATTGAGGTAAATACAAATTCCTCATTTACGGGAATAATGGTATGGAGTGCAAGTGATATATCAATGACTGCGGTATCCAATGGAGCAAGAACATCAGATATTTCATATGCAGGAACAGCTCTTACTTTAAATGGTACTACATATTACTGGAGAATTAGGTTTACAGATAACTACGGAACTAAGGGAGCTTGGTCTTCTACTGCTAATTTTAGAATGAATACACCACCTAATGTACCCGGTTCTCTACAAGCAGAAGATCAGACTAATCCAACAGGAATAACAGATATAACTCCAGAATTTACTGCTTTACATACAGACCCAGATACAGACAGTGCTACACATTACCAAATACAAGTAAATACAAATTCCTCATTCACAGGTATTTCGATGTGGGATAGTGCACAAACAGCTATGAGTACTACTGCAAACAGCAATAGAACTCCAGAAATTACCTACAACGGTACAACTCTTACTCTAGATGGTACTACTTACTACTGGAGAATGAGAGTATGGGATAGTAGTGGTACTGCTAGTGGTTGGTCTAACACAGCAACATTCAAGATGAATACTACCCCAGATCTACCATATCAAATTCAAACAAACGGATTAGAGAACCCAACTGCACTACAAGATTTAACTCCAGAGTTTAGTGCAATATTTAATGACTCCGATACAGAAGATACAGCTACCCACTATGAAATAGAGGTAAATATAAACAATACGTTTAGTGGAACAGTGATGTGGGATAGTAATAAAACAGTATTTAATACACCTGTAACTAATGGAAGTAGAAGTGAACAAATACAATATCAAGGAATACCACTAGAACAAAACGGACAAACATTCTACTGGAGAATTAGATTGTGGGATTCAAATGATACTCCAAGTGCATGGTCATCCACTGCATCTTTTAGAATGTTAGATATCCCAGATGCCGCTACAAACTTAACAGCAGTTGCTCTCTCTACTACATCGATAAGGTGGGAGTTTGAAGATAATGCTACAGGAGAAGAGGGTGTTATGTTGTATGATGAAACAGATACTTTGCAAAAAATCTGTATTGGTGAAAACCTCACCTTCTGTGTTGAAGAAGATCTAGATGAAAACACCCAATATACAAGATATGCTGTCATTTACAACAGTGAAGCAGAAAGCCAACCCTCTAACAGTGACAGTATATATACATTAATCTCTACTCCCACATTGCTCTTTTCCGGAGTGAAGACAGATACTTCCATTACACTAACTTCTTCTCAACCAGCAAACTCAGGAGAGCTTTACTTTGATTGTATAGAAGGATGTGGAGACAATATCAATGTATGGACATTAGACAACAATCCTACAGTTTCAGGATTACAAAACAACACTCCATATACCTTCAGAGTAAAAGCTAGAAATGGAGATAACATAGAAAGTGCATACTCAAGTTCAACAATGATATATACGCATGCACCAATACCAACCATTTCTGCAGGAGCTCTCTCTACTACATCAATCTCTCTGTCTGCCTCTGGAGTAAACAATCTCTCTACTGGAGATTCTGGTCTTTTCTTTGAATGTACAGGTACAAATTGTAATAGCGGTATACAGGAATGGATTACAACCATATCAGATGTAGTTATAGGATTGGAACCAAACACACAATATACATTTAGAGCAAAAGCTAGAAACTTTGATGCACAAGAAAGTGCCTACTCAACAGAGATAACTAAATATACATTGGCCGATATACCATCACTTACCGATGTACACTCTACTAGCAGCTCTCAGATTTCTCTTAGGATATTAAATGGCCTTAACCCATCTAATACTGAATTCCTAGTACAAGAAACAGTAACAGGCAAATATGTAAACCTAACAACAGGAGAACTTCAACCAACAGAAGATTGGCAATTAAATGGTACTCCAATTACAATCTCAGGCCTTAATTCCGGTACTACATACACCTTTAAAGTAAAAGCTAGAAATGGAGAAAATATTGAAAGTGACTTCTCATCTTCTGCTTCTGCAACTACTTTACTAGCACCAATTACTGCACTTACACCACAGGTAGATTCTAGCTCTCAAATTACTTGGAAAATCTCTGAACCCCCTGACAGTATCCTAGGCATTAAACTGTATGACAATGAGGAGAATTTACTTAAAACATGCTTGGGCAATGAGATTACACAGTGTACAGAATCCTCTCTCTCTCCAAACACCTCATATACAAGGAAACTAAGGGTATACAACAGTATTGCCGAAAGTGAATTTACAAACAGTATCTCTGCAATTACATACGCCAATCTTCCCTCTTTTGAAAACATTACTTCCCAAGATTACACATCAGAAAGTGTTCTCCTGAAAGTAGATGTAAATGGTAATCCACTTAATACTACATACCTAATCGTAGAGGAGAATACTAATAGATATTTCAATTCTGACCTTGGTATACTTCAGAACGATCCATATTACTCAACATATACTCAATTGGGTACAAGTGAAGGAGCTACGGTATATGGTCTTTCCCCAAACTCTCTTTACAGTTTTAAAATAAAAGCATTAAATTCTGATTCTGTTGAAACTTCATACAGTTCCCCCTTAACATTTACTACCTTAGCAGCACAACCAAGTGTAGTTTCTGTGAATGCCGTAGATAGTGGTAGTGTAAAAGTATTAATTAGTAATGGAGGAAATCACTCCCTTACACAGTTTAGATTGATTGAAACAAAGAGTAATTTGAATATAAATAGCGGTACCAAGGTTCTTGATACCAATGCTTTGTGGAAATCATATCAAGATTTTGGTAGTAGTAGTGGTATCGTTATTTCTAACCTACAACCTAATACTCAGTATTCCTTCTGTGTGAAAGCAAAGAACTCGGAAAATCTCGAAACTGGTTGTTCACAGATAGTCTCTGCATATACATATGCTAAAAGTGCATCTTTAACTACAAGAGTGGTTAACTCTTCAAGTATTGAAGTAAGTGTAAACAAGAATAGTAACCCTACAAACACTAGATATCAGATAGTGGATGTTTTAACGAATGGGAATATTGATAACGATGGAAAGTTTACAAGTAGTGAAACATTGCATAGTGATAGTAGGGTTAGTAGTAATTTCTTAATTACAAACCTACCTCCTAATACCACCTACTCCTTTAGAGTAAGATCTGTAAATACAGATAACCTGTATTCAAGTTGGTCTGAAAGCATATCTGCTACAACATGGGCAAATACACCGAAAGACTTACTCTTTGAAATAGTAGGAGGAAGTAGCGCAAGACTTAAGTTTGATAGGAATGGAAATCCTTCATCTACTAGATATGCAATACAGGAGAGTAATAGTGGAAAGTATGTAGATTACACTACATCTAAATTAGTAGATAATGTTGTATGGGGTACATATACCTCTTGGGGAAGTACCAATGGATTACTAATAACTTCACTTGACCCTGGTTCTCAATATTCATTTAGAATAAAGGCAATAAATAGTGCAAATGTAGAAACTAATTTCGTAGAAGGTAATACTGGTAAGACCTACTCAATCATCTTAAACAAGCCTGAGAGTATTACCACTGTACTTGCAGATAATACGGTTGTTGATGTAAGTAATATCGATGGAGCTCAAACAGGAGAGCAAAACGTTAGGATTTTAAAAGATGAGTATCTTGTTGCTGATATACCAATCTCTTTTGAACAGAACAGAGACTGGAGTAATGTAGTAATAGAGACTTCGATATTAGAGGGTAAAACTGTAATAAAACTAGATGATTCCCATGGTCTAACAGATAAATTTACAATGTATGTAACAAAAAATGAACAAGATAATAGCTTTAGAATATGTCCTCAGGCAAAAACTTTAGAAGAAGTAAATAGTAACTGTCCTGATAGTGTACTGTATACAGGTACTTTCCCTAAGAAATTAAAAGTCGAAGGTGGTGATGTAACTGTATCACAAGCAGCAATATCAGGAGTTACGTACTGGATTGCAGATGGAATTACAGGAACTGGTGGTCAAGGAGAATATATTGAAGAGAAGAAACTAATTCCTACTACTAACTTTGTATCTCGTATTTCCCAATCTGTTGAAGGTGTTGTCACTACCGCTATGGACAGATTAGAAAGTTCAGCTTTAGGAAATATTCCTCAAGAGAATTTAACTACAGTTTCTGCAACAGCAACAGCCGTAACAGTAACCGTTGGGCTAGCATCCTTACTCTCGGGTATTGGACAAGTAGGATACGGTATCTCCCAAGTCTTTATCAATATCTTCAGTACTCTTGGCTTTAGAAGAAAGAGACATAATGCAGGATATATTTACGACTCCATTACAAGAGCTCCAATACAGCAGGCAATAATTAGAATATATGATTCTTCTAAAAAACTAGTAGATACAAGTGTCACAGATGGATATGGATACTTTAGAACCTCTGTACCTTCTGGTGAATATATATTGGATATCAAAAAGAGAGAGTACTCATTCCCATCATCTCTAATCCTTGGAAAAGAGGATTACCCATTAACAGATATATATCACGGTGAAAAGATTCATATTAAAGAGGGAGATACAAACATCGTAGTACCTCTTGATCCAGAAAGAGAAGTTTCTACAAAGAGAATAGCTACGATATTTAGAAGTCTCTTCTCCTCTCTTCTTCCAATACTAAATATTGTACTTTTTGTAGGTGGTGTTTTAGTAGCTCTGTATGTATATCAAAGAGATACAAACTTGGTAAATCTTTTAATCTTACTCCTTTACATACCTACTACATTTGTTGTACTAAAAAATATCTTTAATCTAAGAAAAAGATACGGAAAAGTAGAATATTTAGATGGTAAACCAGCAGTAAACATTACACTACATCTTAAAGAGAAAGACTTTGACAAGGTAGTTTCAAAGAGGGTAACAGACAGTAAGGGAAGATACTCTTTTGATATATTAGAGAAGGGAGAGTATGTAATAGAGAGTGCAGATACAGGTATAAAGATTATAGAGGGAGAAACGAATATTCTTTCAAAGAAGAAAGAAAGTGTATATAATAAGCTAATTGTAGAAAAAGTATAGATAATCTTAATACCTAACTACTAAACATGGGAGAAAAAGCCTCAAGAGCTATAGAATTTGCCACAGCAGCATCCTTAATAGGTTCTTCAATAGCCGGATGTTCACCCACTCCTAACAGTCAATCCACATATGAAAACACCCCTATTCCTAGAGAGCCAAGTGTAGCTGAAGTCTTTAAAAATGATCCTGAAGAGATTAGTTACGATACTGAGAAAATTGAGACTGAACCCTACCAACGCAGAGTTGAAGAAAGAAGTGATATTCCTGAGATTTTTGCAGAACAAAAAAGTTTTGATTTTGAAATACTCAATATTGCAGATTGGAGTAATTTTGAATTAGAGGAAATAGAAGAAAAAGAACCTGGATATGGTATTGATGTAACAAAAGAGACCTCCCTTTTTATGATTCCACTTAAGAGTGATAACTTCTTTGATGACAAAAAGGAAGTAAAAGAGATTCTAGCTCCTAGTGGGAGTACTTTTGAGATAGCAGAAGTTAGAACACTTGTTGGTCCTAATGGTGAAAAGATTAAAATAGGGAATATAGCAAATACCTACGGAGCAAATGTTCTTTCAACAGTTGTTTTAGAAGCAGAGGATCGTAATGGTTTAAAGGAAATATTTACAGAAGAGAGAGAAACAAATGAAAGAACAGTTTCATATGTTGCGACTGAAGATTTCATATATCCTAATAAAGTAGAAAATATTTTACTGGCTCTAAGAAACATCTCTTCTTTTCAAGAAGATAACGGAGGTTTTAAGAAAGGTGAAGAGTATTCATATATTGATATGGTTGGATTAAAAGAGAAAACCTATGAATACAGAAGTGGTCTAACTACTACGGGAAGAGTTGTAAGAGGTGGTGGTGTTTGTGCGATGTCTACTGGAGTATCTTCTTTAATACATGTTCAAGATTCTGATGATTACAAGATAATAGAAAAATGGGCAGAACCAGAAAGATACTTCCAAGGTCCCTTTAGTCCTTCAGAATATAAAGTAGATTCAAGCGTTGACTACAACGACTCTAATACTTACGACTTAAGGTGGATACAGGGAGAAGATAAATATATACATGTTAATGTGTTTCTCTCTCCTTCAGATATTCCTTTTGAACAAACTAATCAAGATGGTGTAGGAGGAGTATCTGATGTAATAATGGTTGTATCACTTTCCTTCGAAGATGAAGCACAAGAGAATCAAACAGAGTACATAACAGGGATATTAAAGCAGTATGAAGAGTATAGAGATTCTAATCACACAACAAAGTTAAATTCTTCACAGATGGAAGTTAATATCCTTAATCACCCTGTTAATTCTGAAATTTTTGATGCTGTAAAATTAATATATGATGTAGAAGATATTAGAGAATTTGAAACTAGAATTGAAGAAAAAACTGAATTCCAAAACATACTTAAGTTGCAAGAAGCGGTAAATAGCTATAATGAAGAGTCTGGAGTTCCTTTGAAGATATATCTTAAAGAAACAGATTGGTATAAACAGTTTGAAGATGAGGAAAGTCAAAAGAATGCAGACAGAATACTTCAGTTAGCAACAATTAGTAGAGTTCCAGGACAACCCTTACAGTGTGTAGGGTTTGTCATGATTGCTTCTTGGCTATACCCCGAACTCTCTATACCGTATGTAGGTGGAGCTCAAGCTACTACTGCAAGAGAGTTAGTCCCTCCTGAACTTAGGGGATACAATCACAGTGAAGTTCGAAAATGGTATACCGGCTATGGTGGTGCTGTAGCTCTCGGAGGAAAATTGACAATAGATATGTATGAGCCAGGAGATTTGTTCATTAGAACAGATGGTGCAAAAGCTGCTTCTACTGGCAAGCCAACTGGTCATATTGGATTTGTAATGGATAAGATTGTAAAAGAAAATGGAGAAGTAGTATTACTAATCGCAGATTCTAATAGGCATAGCGATGGTAGAGTAAGAATTTTTACTGTAGATGAAAGTAATATGGAAGAAGTTCTTGGATCAACACAAAGATACCTTGTAAGGTCTTCCAATTAGATATATATCATTCCCATAGCTTCTCTAACTTCTCTTAGGGTCTCTTGAGCATTCTTTTTAGCAATCTCATTATCTTCCTGTATCTTCTTAACTACATCCTCCTCCTTAATCTGTGCTTTTCTTTCTTGGAAGTCTTTAAGATATCTTTCTAAAGAAGTATTAATTACGGATTTAAGCTCACCCATTACATTCTCTCCGTTAAAATGTCTTTGCATAATAGTGGAGATTTGAGCCTTCTCCTCCTCATTTCCAACAAACTCCCCTATTAATACCAATGCATCTAACGTATCAGAGTTCTCTCCTGCAAATGCAGTTTGTGCTTTCTGTATCTTTCTTAAAGACACCCCTATTGAATCATCAAGAAGTATTGCACCACTAGAATCTGTCTTACTCATCTTACCATTTCCATTTAAAGATCTAACTCTAACAGGTTTACCCAATGACAAAACCTTTGGTATAGGGAATACCTCTCCATATCTTTTGTTAAACTTTTGAGCAAGTAACCTTGTAATCTCAATATGTACAAACTGATCTTCACCCACAGGAACATACTCCGATTTTTGTAGAAGAATATCTGCTGCCATCATTATCGGATACATAGCTAAAAGTACATTAGCATTAGTTTCATTCTGTCCTTTCTTAATCTTTTCTTTTAATGTAGGTATTCTCATTAACTCTGCTACTGTTAGTAATCTAGAAAGATATACTGTTAACTCAGAGACCTCACTGACAAGGGCTGATTGTACGAATATTCTGTTCTTTTGAGGATCTAAACCCAAAGCAATGTAATCTTTAACTACCTCTATTACATTCTTCTGACTATCTTTTGGTTCAGCATCAGTTAATGCATGTAAATCTGCAACAAAGACCATACTCTCCTTTATTTTATTTTCATTCTGAAGCATCACTATTGGATTTACCCCCCCTATTGCATTTGCAATAGTTAGACCACCAGAGGGTCTAATTCCTGTAAATACTTCTGTTTTGTATTGTGTATTTTTCATACTCTTTCTTTAAAACTAACTCCCTGATTATATCATTAATTTAAACTGATATAATATGGGAAGATGAAGATAGAGGATTTTAAGAGTTTAAAAGAGATTCATGAATATTTTGCAGTAAATAACAGGTGTGGCTTAAAAAAAAGTGCTACACAACCTGTATATGAAATTACCAAACCTAGCTCTGGGATAGTTTTCATTGGTGAAGCGCCAGGACTAAATGAAGATAAACAAGGTAAACCCTTTGTAGGTGCAGCAGGTAAATTACTAGATGAATTACTCTCAATTGTAGGATATACAAGAGATGATGTATATGTCACTAATGTTGTTAAATACAGACCTCCTAACAATAGGGATCCTCTTCCCGAAGAGAAAGATGCTTGTAGAGTCTGGCTTAATGCAGAACTACTACTCATTAAACCTAAGGTAATAATTCCACTTGGTAAACATGCATTAGATAGATTCATACCAGGTATCAAAATCTCCTTTGCACACGGTCAAGCATATGAACACAGTACAGGAATACCAATCTTTGCAATGTATCACCCTGCCGTAGCACTTTACAATCCTACCTTGAAATCTACACTAGAAAAAGATTTTAAAATACTTAAAGACTTCTTAGATGGAAAAGTAGAGATAGAGAAAATTGAACAAAGTGAAGAAACCACTCTTAGTAAAGAGAAACAATCCTTGGTAGAGGACATATTAAATCTCTAATTACTCCAACCTACATCATAAAAGATTTTCTCTGCAGCCGTCTCATACTCCACTATCTCAGTAGCATTGAACCACAGCCCAATCTCCCTCTCAGCATTCTCCACACTATCAGATGCATGAACCATACTTCTAGTTACCCTTCCCTGTTCATCTGCAAGCGCAAAAGAATCTAGAGAAAAATCTGCCCGTATCGTTCCCACATCACCATCTGCAGGACTAGTACTACCTAACATCTTCCTTACGCCACTAATTACACCAAACCCCTGCAATACAATTGCCAAAACAGGACCACAAGTAAGGTAATGAATATTAGATTCTCTAATCCATTTACCCCTAGCCAATGAATCCCAATTACTTACATCCTCACCTCTTGCAATAGCGCCTTTTTTGGCCTTCTCTCCAGTTTCCATTAAATATTTCTCATCATCCTCATAGTGCTTACCTACAAGCTCAGGACTTGGAATTAACATCTTCATAGCTACAATCTTAAAGCCTTTTTTTTCAAACCTAGAAACTAATTCTCCAACAATCTGTCTTTGTATTACGTCAGGCTTAAATATTAAAAGTGATTTCTCCTTGTTTTTAGCTAACATGTCATTACTGTTTAATTTAGATTCCCATATTCTACAGGGTTCAGATTTTAAAGAAAATAGATGGAACTAACGGCAAAGGTGTGTCCCTAGTATGTCCCTCTGTTTGCCCTTAATAAGACCCTCCGACAAAGTTCGTGGGCTCTCTTTTGTCTTGGTCTGTGCTTAAAAAAGCGGTCGGAAAGTACAAGAGCGGCTATTCTTTCGTGATTTTGTGGGGACAGATCTAGGACAGACCTCTAGGCTGAGGGGTTAAGTTTTTAAATAAAAGAGCCCACCCCTTTAAGTCTGTACTTTTAAATCAGCCTTTCTTTAGGATAGGGTCTACGGTTTGGTATAATACCAGGGTATGAGAGAGGTATATGACACAATAATAATTGGAGGGGGTGCTGCAGGTTTACTTGCAGGAGTTGAGTGTAAGAGACTGGGACAGTCATTTTTAATCATAGAGCGAAACCCGAGGGCTGGTAAAAAGATTTTAATTACAGGTAAGGGAAGGTGTAATGTAACTACATATAATAAGGATTTGGATGATTTAATATCTAAGTATCAAAGAAATGGTAAATTCCTTTACGGTGCTTTCTCAAGATTTTCTGTAGAAGATACAATGAGATATTTTGAAAAGATATTAAATATTCCACTAAATGTTGAAAGGGGTAAGAGAGTTTTTCCCAAGAGTAATAAATCACTTGAGGTAGTATATGCTTTGCTTAATAAGGTTGGAGAGAATATATTACCTAATACTTCTGTTCTAAAATTTAATACCAAGGGTAATAGTATTACTTCGGTATCTACATACAAAGGAGATTTCCAAGCTAAGAGATATATATTAGCTACAGGAGGGAAATCATATCCAATTACAGGTTCAAACGGTGATGGATATACTTTAGCAAAGGATGTTGGACATACGGTAGTGGAACCTAAACCGGCATTAGTACCGATAATATGTGAAGAGAGATGGGTAAAAGAGCTTGCAGGTCTTTCTCTTAAATATGTCACTATAACGGCATATCAAAATGAGAAGAAAGTTGTCAGTGGATTTGGTGAAGCCCTCTTTACACACGAAGGTCTTAGTGGACCAATTGTAATTGATATGTCTAGAGCAGTAGGAGATGCACTAGAGAAAGGGAATGTATCTCTTAGTATCGATTTTAAACCAGCAATACCAAAGGAAGAATTAGATAAACGCTTACAAACTGATCTAAAGGGTTTAGCAAAGAAGAGTTTAAGAACATTTCTTAAAGGATATCTTCCTTCATCTTTAATACCAACATTCATTGAATTAAGTAATATCCCTTCATATACACAGTCCTGCGATATTACAAAAGAACAAAGAGAAAAACTCTTAACTTTACTTAAAGACTTCAAGTTAACTGTAAAAGAGATTGGAACATGGGAAAAGGCAATTGTTACTAGTGGTGGTGTAAGTATTAAAGAGATAGATCCTAAAACAATGAAGTCTAAGATTGTAAACAATCTTTACTTTGCAGGAGAGATAATAGATGTATATGGCCCAACTGGAGGATATAACCTACAGATATGTTGGAGTACAGGTATATTAGCGGCAAGATCATATGAATGATTTTAAAGAAATATTCAAAAGGATAGAGGATACTAAAGTATGGAGGGTAAATACTCTTCAAACAATACTTAAGAAATATCCAAAAGATGGTAAGGGGTTGTATAGGCATGATGATTTGGTAAGGGCATATAAAGAGTTAGTTGAGAGTAAAGAGATTAAAGCTAGTAAAAAGATAGAGAAAAGAATTAGGATGAAACCTACGCGTACCCAATCTGGGGTAGCTACTGTTACAGTTCTGATGAAGCCATTCTCATGCCCAGGGCAGTGTATATTCTGTCCAAATGAGATTGGTATGCCTAAATCATATATTGCATCTGAGCCAGGCGCACAGAGAGCTCTAAAGAATGAATTCGATCCTTTTAACCAAACATACAATCGTATTAAAGCTTTACAAAATATTGGTCATAATACGGATAAGGTGGAGTTAATTATCCTTGGTGGTACATGTTCAGTGTATCTAGAGAAATATATCATATGGTTTGTTAAAAGATGTTTTGACGCTATGAATAGCTTTGGTAAAACCCGCTATAACACCGACAAGGATGGTATTGATAATATTACATGGGAAAAACTTCTTGAAGTCCAAGAAATAAATGAGAATACTGTTTGTAGAAATGTAGGTTTAGTTTTAGAAACTAGACCGGATTACATTACACAGCAAGAGGTAATCAGACTTCGTAAGCTAGGAGCAACGAAGGTACAGATAGGGATACAGAGTTTAGATGATAAGATTTTAGATTTAAATCTAAGGGGACATAGTACAAAGGAAACTAAAAAAGCTTTTGAATTACTTAGACTTGCAGGTTTTAAAATACATGCTCATTGGATGCCTAATCTTTACGGTAGTAATGTTAAAAACGATATTAAAGATTACAAAAAACTTTGGGAGAAAGAATACTCCCCTGATGAATTAAAAATATATCCAACCTCCATTATCAAAAACACTCTACTAGAGAAATATTACAACGATGGTAAATACCTTCCATATACTAAAGAGCAACTACTAGAACTCTTTGTAAAAATATTACCTACTACTCCAAGATATTGTAGATTAACTCGAATAGTTAGAGACATCCCTTCTAATGAAATAGTAGAGGGGAACAAGAGTAGTAACTTTAGACAAATAGCACAGGAAGAAATAACTAAACAGGGTAAAAAGATTCAAGATATTAGAAGTAGAGAAATAAAAGATGAGGATATTACATGGGATGATTTACAATTAGAGACTATTAAATACAACACTACGGTTTCTAAAGAATACTTCATCTCTTACAAAACAAAATATACAGATAGAATATGCTCATTCCTAAGACTATCCATACCAAAACAGAAACCCTTTATAAAAGAAATAGAAGACTCCACTATGATTAGAGAAGTACATGTATATGGTACTTTAGTTAATATTGGTAAAGACAGTAGTGGAGAATCACAACATTTAGGTTTAGGTAAAAAGATGATAGAGATAGCAGAACAAATATCTTTAAAAGAAGGTTTTAGTAAGATATCAGTAATAACAGCAATAGGTACTAAAGAGTATTACAAGAAAAGAGGGTTTGTTAAAAACCCCCTTTATATGACAAAACTATTGTAATAATTTGTTTACTTACCAAACGTAAAAGAATCTAATACCTTTCTACTCTCCTGATATGATTCAACTGGAAGTTCACTTTGGAATGTTTCAATTACATAAACAAATTTGCTACTTACTAATATATACCCCTCAAGTTCTCCCATATCTGCCGGAGTAGTTCTAGTGAAAGCTATTACATCATTCTCCCACTTCTTTATCTGTTCTTGAGTTACTGTTGGAACATAATTTTCTGATTCTCCTGCCTTCTTTACATTCTCAAGATATATCTCTGCTACATCATTAAGACTCTCACCCTCTGTTTTCTCATAAATTGAGACTAAGAACCAATGCTCTTTCGCACATCCCCCACCACAACGAAATGGCTCTAGATTATCAGGATAGAATTTAATAAACACACCCTTTTGATAATTAGGATATAAATTATCCTCTCTAGAAGTTAAGTTAACAATCCAATTCCATGTAGGAGTATACTCCTCTATTTCCTCACTCATTGTATATGGAGATAGCTCTGCAGAAAATTCATAGTCAGGTAAAGAATACAATGCCCACCCCTTATTTTTCATAACATACTCAGAACTCTCCTCTAGCTCAGAATCATTAGCTATCTCTTCTTGATCATCAGTACCTTCTGAATTTTGCTCTTGTACCTGCTCTACTTTCTCAGGTGCAAAATATTGAGTAAATATATAGTATCCTCCAAGACCCAATATTAATAACAAAAGTATTGAGACTAAAAATATAAAACCCTTGCTCCTTCCCTTTGGAGGAGATGATTCTACAGTACTCTCTAAAGGTGTTGCAACCTTTGCTTCTGGAGTATTCTGATCCATATATATTTATAAAATACAAAATTTACTAATATAGTATTCCACATCGGTATATATATTACCAGTTTTTCAAAGCCAATTTGGAAAACCCCTCTTTATATATTATGATAAAGAATGCCAAAAAGGATCGAATTTCGTAAATGGATAAAGATATTAATAGTTATAACTGTATTAATAGTCATCTCCCTATTTATTCCTAAATGGAGTAAGCTCCTCTGCCATAACTCTGAAAGATCAACATGCTATGGATCTTCACAAGAGACAAAATACAAAACATTTTGGGCATGTAAAAATGCTAAACCTTCAAATAATAATTCAGATGGAATAATTGAATGGATGATGACATATTCTAGATGTGGATTAGGGTGTAAAACAGAAGGCTATAACGGAGAGATTAAATGTTTAATTATCTTCGATACAAATTAAAAAATGGGTGTACAGGGATTCGAACCCTGAACCTAACGGTTAAGAGCCGTTTGCTCTACCAATTGAGCTATACACCCAGGTTCAAACAAAGAATAATACCAGTAGAGAGAGGATTTTTCAATACACTACTCCTTTAAAAGAATATCCCTAGTAATCAATGTCTCCTTTCTAGTAAACACTTCATTACCATCCTCAATATCCTCTACTACATATTTAGTATCCAATATCTCAATATAGTATCTACCCTCACCAACAAAAAATCTATATCTACCATGAGAATCCGTAATCCTCTTTGCAACAATCTTGTCAAACTCAGCCTCTCTCAAACCAACAGTAACCCCCTCCACCCTATTCCCCTGCATATCCTTAACAACACCATATATATCTTTACTAAAGAAAATATTACGAAGAACAAGGAAGAATGTAGGAACAAACAGAAGTAAAACAATCAATGAAAGAGTAGTAGGATTACTGTAATAAGTGTAGAAAGCCAAAGTTAAACCAATTAAGAAAAGAAGAATATGTAAAAGATGAACAATGAACTTTGTTCTTGTCCAAAAAGCTTCTAACTTTACTCTCAATTGAGACTCCTCTAAAGGATCTAAAGGAATAGAGAAGTTAATCTCTCTGTTTTCCCCAACCTCAAACACCTCACCATGATACACATTAGTAATAGGGGCATCCTCTTTACCAAACACTACCTTAGAAGGAAACTCATACCTGGAAGCCTTCACTTCAATCTTGTACCTACCCTGCTTTAACTTAGCAGTAAAATACCCATTACCATCTGTTACATCAGTCCATACCATATGCCCCTCTTCATCATATATTCTAACAATTGCTTGAGAGATAGCGTCCTTACTTACTGAATCATATACAAATCCAACAGGCTTAGCTCCCTTTCTAAATCCAAGTAATGAAAGAAGATTGAGGAATAGCTGTAAAAAGAAGTAAGGAAGTGCAGCAAAAGTACCAGCAGCAACAACAATAGCAGAAGTCATAGTCACAACAGAAGTAGCAGTAGTTACCCTTTCTAAATCAGAAGGATCTAACTTCCCAACAGTATCATCTAAGATAACGGTAATATCCTCAACAATCTTTTCAATATCACTAACAACAGGAGGTGTAGGAGTCACAGGAGTAGGAGGTTTCTCTTCCTCTACCTGCTTTAGAGGAATATTCAAAACAATATTACAATACCTAACAACATTACCAGCAATATCATCTGCCTCTACACAAAACTTGTAACTCTCTTTAAGATATATATCAGACACTTTCTCTAAATCATCCAATTTAATCCTAACAGTCAATAAATCTCCCTCCAAAGAGTAGTTGTTTGTACATGCCTCCAAATCACCTACAGAATTAAGACAGAAAAACTTAGCCTCATTTAACTGTAAATTATCTGTCACCCTAATTAAAAAAGTTAACTCATAGTTAGGATCCCACTGAGTAGTCGTATTCTCACCAATATTACCCATATCTAAAACCTCTACAGTAGGAGCCTGTGCATCCTGAACACTGTAAGTAATATTAGACCAAGCACTAAGACCACCATACTGATTCTGAGCCCTTACCCTGTAAAAATACATCTTTCCATTCTCTAAATTCGTAAACTCAAAAGAAGTACTAGTAATGTACCCAGCCTGTGCCTTAATACTCCTAAAATCAGAGAATTCACTAACCTGTACATTGTATTTATAACTAGCACCCAAACTACCCCACATAACCATATTGGTAAGACCCTTTGTATATTGAGGTTCAGGAAGCATAGTGGGAACAGGAACTGGAACAACATACAAAGTACTACAGTTTTGAATAAGGATATCAAATCCAAATGTAGTATCCTTAGCACAAACAGAATATGTACCAGGAACAGTGGAAGAAACAGTACCAAAAGCCCTACCAGTAGCATCTGTTAGAGAAAGAGGCTGGATAACATCTAAACCAGTACCATATATAAATATCTGACGACCAGGAATACCAACACCCATTGGAGTTAAAACCCTAACCTCTACATTACTAGGCTGATATATCTCAACAGTATTAGGACTGACAGTAACAGTAGAATATAAATCAACATTAATATATGCACTAACATTCACCGAATCATTACTAGGATCTAAAGTTTGTGCAAAAACAGACGGCACTAAAAGAAAGAAAGCCAGTAAAACACTCAACTTTATTAAGGCAGTTTTAATCATCATCTATATCTCCTCAATTACTCTTTTAACATACATATCCAAAGCCTCTGAAAAGAAATCCTCACGATATGGATTCTTACCTAACGCAATACACTTACCACTACTACTGTAGCAATTTTTACACAGAAGAGCAAAATGCAAAACATCAATATATTCCAATTTCCCATTACCCCCACACTTACTACATTTAGAAAAATCATCTAAAAAACCCATCTCTTTTAGAAAGATAACCCTAAATCTATTGGTAGCTTCTGTACTAAAGTCTTTTTCCAAAACACTCTTTAACATATCAAACACTTTCTCGTTAGGATCATATTCAGCAAGAATACGATTAAGCATAACTAAAACCCTTTCCAAATTCTCAACCCTACCCTTTAGCACATCAGTATTAGGAGCATATATCAATGAAGACTCAGTCAAAACAGGCAGACCCTTACCTTCATAAAAAGAGATATCACTAATACACAAAGTCTGCATATTACCCCTATTCTTGCTATTAATCTTCCTAATACCCTTAGCAAACAGTGCAAACTTACCCAACTCCTTACCAAAAACAGTAAGCACCTTGTCTGCTTCAGAATAGTTAACAGATTTTACAACCACAACCAAATCTTTCATGGTAGACTACAGCCTACTAAAATATTACTACAACAGGGTAATCCGACAGACCTGGGGTCTTAAATAACCCCCTTTCTTGTAAGAACTACCCACGGAGTTTTCAAAAGTATATATATATCATTAAGTATACATGGATTAAGAGCATATTGGCTTTCCATTTTTAATCTCTTTCTAAAAGGTATCTCATTTCTACCAGACACCTGCCATATACCAGTTAATCCCGGTTTAACAGAAAAAATATCATTAAAATACATCTGATCCTCAGGATACTGCTCTAAATGATGCTTAATCTCATCATGATAGTAAGGTCTAGGACCAACCATACTCATATGACCAAGCATTACATTAATTAATTGAGGAAGCTCATCTAAGTCAGTGCTACGAAGTATCCTACCAATCTTTGTGACACGAACATCCCCCTTAAGTTTATGATTACTAAGTAAACTCTCTTTCATATTACCATTACTCATTGCAATCTCATGAGCATTAGGAATCATTGTACGAAATTTGTACATAAAGAAAGACTTACCATCTAACCCATACCTAACAGGAGTACCAACAAATACCTCCCCACCATCAGAGAGTTTAATTAAGAAAGCAATAACTAACATTAAAGGGGAAGTAAGTACCCAAAGAATAGTAGAAACAATTAAATCAAAAATCCTTTTAACTATTCTGTATAGCATCATCTACATACCTCTGAAGTTTGTAAATAAAGATCTCCACTGCGAAATCACTAGCCTGCTTCCTACAGTTATCAGCCTTGTATTTCCTACCATCAAAACTCTTAAGTATTTTTGCCAAAGACTTGTAATCATACTTAGTAAAAAATTCTCCACTCTTAGGATTAATATCAGAAATAGTTTCGATAACACCACCATCACGATATGCAATAACAGGAGTACCAGCAGCATTAGCCTCTACAGGAACAATACCAAAATCCTCCCCCCTAACAGGAAATATTAAAGCCTTAGCCTTGGAAAGTAACTCTAACTTTTCATCTTCAGAAACAAAACCCAAAAACTTAACATACCCCTTTGCATTTAACTCCTTAACCAGATCTTTCATCCTATTCAAATCATCCCCTATACCAGCAATCTTAAGAGGAACCCTAGCCTCATGTGCAGCCCTAATTGCAAGCTCTACACCCTTGTATGTCTCTACCCTACCCAAATACAAAAACCAATTCTCCTTCCTATTTATCTTAGTAACCTCTTGAATAGCTTTAACCTCTACAGGAGGATATATTACATCACTATCTCTCTTGTAATACTTTTTAATACGACTTTGTACTGCCTTAGAAATAGCTATCATCCTATCTACTCTTTGTGCAGCCTTCATATCCCATCTTTTCCAAATATCTTCTAAAAAGGTATTCATAAAGAAGGAATAGAAATTAAAAAGCAACCTATTTATTCCCCTCAACTGATTACTCCCCTTCAAAGACCTATCCTCTCTCTCCCAGAAAAACTTAGTAGGAGACATACATATATTTACATGAGGGATATTACCCCTAGTATATTTAGCAAAAGCAATGGAGATGGAAACAATAGCGTCATATCCACGATACCTAAAACTACGATATGCAAGAGGTTGTAGAAGTTGTAAGAAATATCTAAACTTAAACTTACCCGGAATATATTGCATAAAGGAAGTCTTAACCTCTACATTAGGAAAGTATTTCTTAACAAAATCTCTATCACAAAACGCAGTAAAAAGCGTACTATTAGGAAAAGCTTTTAGAATATCACCCAAATGTTTTTCAGCACCACCATACTTAAAAAGCGGATCAGCTACAACTGCAACTCTATACTTACTACTTATCTCTTTCTGTGTCATATACCTTCTTAATATACATACCCAAGTTATCTAAGAATTTCTCTTCAGTAAATTCCATAGCCCTTTTAGAAATCTCTCTAGGATTATACCCTCTATTACTAAATTTCTTAAGTAGTTTAACCAAATCTTTTTCATCTTTAAAAAACTCCCCGCATACACCCCTCTTCACACTCTCTAAAACACCTCCCTGCTCATATGCAAAAACAGGAGTACCCTGTGCCATAGCTTCTACAGGAACCAATCCAAAATCCTCTATACCACAGAAAAGTAAAACATCAGCCATATTGTAAAACACTCTAACATCACTATCATCATTAACAAAACCTAAAAACTTTATCAAAGCATTACCATTAGCAACCCTCTTTAAATATCTCATATCAGGACCCTCACCAATGATTACTAACTGCTTACCGCTGTGTATACATGAACGTATTGCCCAATCTACTCTCTTGTAATCATAAAGACGTGATACAACCAATACAAAGTCCCCCTCTATACCATACCTCTGCCTAACCTCTCTCTTTCTTTCTTCAGAGATATTCTCAAAGCTCTCACTAGAAATACCTGGATATATTACAGTAGCATCCACCCCATATCTTTTCTTAATCTTCTTAGCAATATATTTAGAATTAGCTGTCCAGTAATCAACACGCTTAGAAATACTCACATCCCATATACGCATATATGTATTTAAAAATACAGAAAGAGGTTTGTACAATCTCTTTAACTTAGAACCCCTTACATTAAGCTCGTTATCCCAAAGACTCCTTGGAGGAGTCATTACCATTGCAATATGAGGTTGATATATACCAGTAATTACACCTCTTGCCGGACCAGCAGAAATACTAATTACAAGATCATACCCTCTTAAATCAAAACTCTCATATGCAAATGGTGTAAGCACTTTAAGGTGTCTGTAAAAACTTCTAGGTTTAGGAATTCTTTGTACAAAGCTAGTATATACCCTATTTTTAATATTAGGATATTTCCTAGAATCAAAAGCAACAGTAAATATATCAGCACTGGGAAAAAGCTTTAACATTGAGAACATCTCCCTATCAGCACCACCAAAGGAAGTCATCTGATCAGCAATAAAAGCAACTCGTTTGAAGTATTTACTCTGCATTAAAGCTCTGGAAGACCCTCTTCCCCTAAGTCATCTGCTAGTGGGAAGTCGTCATCCTCTTCCTTATCTAATTCTGCAACAATATCGTCTAAATCTGTTAGACCCTCTTGGGCAGAAGAGGAAACTTTCTCGTCATCATCATCAGGAAATATATCTCCCAATGTATCAACACCATCATCAACAACAGCACCATCATCTAAAGAATCTTCATCAGAAAGAACAATTACATTTGGCTGCTCATCTTCATCCACACTAACCAAATCGTCTTTCTTAAGAGCACCATTCTCTATCCTCTCTTTAATCTTTTTAAGAAATACATCTGCTTCATCACCAAACTTCTCAACTACATCTATTACTCTCATTGGTTTCGAACAATCAGGACAGAGCTGGATATGTTCAGTTTCTTCACCACAATCAGGACAGGAGAAAAAAACAACATGTACGCTTTGCCTCTGGGTAACTACCTTCTTTGTATTTTCATGATTCAACATAATTATTAACCGATAACTGATTACGTAATCTAGGATATTACAATTAAGAGAGATAGGTCAATAAACCCATAATAATAGCTATTCAAACTTAGGATAACAGCACTTCTTGTACTTCTTACCACTACCACATGGACATGGATCATTACGCCCTAC
>JACDJA010001246.1_pt1 | contig 22026 bp, 19 predicted proteins | sample 7449241 | NCBI WGS metagenome assembly JACDJA01 (sample SAMN14253289, study PRJNA609438) | sludge metagenome | isolation source: initial anaerobic sludge | collected 2018-12-20 | reverse complement strand
ATTATATTTACCAGAAGTGCAGTGCACCTAGGAACGAAACATTTTGTGCAACGCATTTCTGAAGGAATTCTCTCACAAATCCCTTTCCCATCTATAATCTATGTGCAACGCACTTTTGGATTTTAGATATCCAATCGATTGTACTTATTAAGTGGATTCTCTTTCTCCCTAAGTGCATCGCACAGTATTGCTGATGGTGCATTGCACTTAGGAGATTTACCCAACACTTGGATCAACGAAAAATAGCATCTATTATATTTACCAGAAGTGCAGTGCACCTAGGAACGAAACATTTTGTGCAACGCACTTTTGGATTTTAGATATCCAATCTATTGTACTTATTAAGTCGATTCTCTTTCTCCCTAAGTGCATCTCACAGGTATGCTGATGGTGCATTGCACTTAGAGATTTACCCAACACTTGGATCAACGAAGAAAAGTATCTATTATATTTACCAGAAGTGCAGTGCACCTAGGAACGAAACTTGTGCAACGCACTTTTGGCGACTCGGTTCCCCACCGTCATAACTTTCCCAATCTCATCTCTTTCTCTCTAAGTGCATCGCACAGTATTGCTGATGGTGCATTGCACTTAGGAGATTTACCCAACACTTGGATCAACGAAAAAAAGTATCTATTATATTTACCAGAAGTGCAGTGCACCTAGGAACGAAACATTTTGTGCAACGCATTTCTGAAGGAATTCTCTCACAAATCCCTTTCCCATCTATAATCTATGTGCAACGCACTTTTGGCGACTCGGTTCCCCACCGCCATAATTTTCCCAATCTCATCTCTTTCTCTCTAAGTGCATCGCACAGTATTGCTGATGGTGCATTACGCCAGCAAAAGTTCCCTTTCACCTGTCGACCGTCACCTAAAAACGCTATCAGCAATGAGCTACGAAGTACCCGCTTGTGCCCCGAAAGGGTAAACGAAGTGAGTGGTATCAGCCACGATCTAATTGCCCGAATGAGGTCATTAAGATATACTTTGGGGGTATTGCAATTTTACAGATTTGTCCGGAATACCCCCGGCTTTGTATGAAGGAGATCTATGGAACGCACATCAATTGGAAACTTACGAGAGCATTTAAACCAAACCGTTATGATAAAAGGCTGGTTGCACGTATTACGCGATCAGAAGAAGATTCAATTCATTGTTTTACGCGATAAAACCGGCATGGTGCAAATCACACATTGGAAACCCAATGATGAGAAATTAGCTGAATTAATCTCCTCCCTGACCACTGAGTCGGCTTTGCGGGTGGTTGGGAAAGTAACCGATAACCCCCAGGTCAAATTAGGCGGTTTGGAAATCCAACTCGAATCCTTAGCGGTGGAAAATCTGGCTGAAAGCCCACTACCTTTTGAACCCTTTGGCGAAAAAGACAACATGCCGGCATTGGATTACCGGCTCGATTGGCGTTTCATGGACTTACGTAGAACCGAAAACCTGCTCCTTTTCAAAGTACAAACAACCATGGAAATGGCATTGCGTGAGTATTGGCTGGAACATGGCTACATTGAAATGCACTCCCCCAAACTTATGGGTAGCCCCAGCGAATCAGGTGCGGAGTTATTTGAATTGGCTTATTTTGAAACCAAAGCCTATTTGGCTCAGTCACCACAGTTCTATAAACAAATGGCGATGGCAGCCGGTTTTGAAGGTGTTTTTGAAATTGGTCCTGTTTTCCGGGCTGATCCCTCCTTCACATCCCGTCACATGACCGAGTTCACCAGTATTGATCTGGAAATCTCCTGGATTGATGATGTAGAAGACGTGATGGCAAACCAGGAAAGGATGTTGCAATACGCCTATCAGCGGGTGAAAGATACCCATGGTGATCAGATTAAGGAGATCTTTGGTCTTGATTTAGAAGTGCCCCAGGTGCCTTTCCCACGTGTCACTATGGCGGAAGCCCATCAAATTCTCAAAGAGGTTGGCTATCAGCTACCACCCGAGAAAAAAAACGACCTCGACCCGGGTGCTGAACGCGCGATCGGTGAATATATCAAACAAAAAACTGGCAACGATTTTGTCTTCATCACCGAGTGGCCATTTGCCGTGCGTCCCTTCTACCATATGAAGAAAGGCGATGACCTGACCCGCAGCTTTGACCTGTTGGCAAATGGGCTGGAGATCACAACCGGTGCGCAACGTGAACATCGTTATGAAGTGTTGTTAGAACAGGCAAAGGAAAAAGGCTTAACCCCGGATCCAATCCAGTTCTATCTGGACTTCTTCCGCTATGGTTGCCCCCCGCATGGTGGTTACGGCATGGGCTTGTCGCGTTTATTGATGGTGATGCTCAAGCTGCCTAATATCCGCGAGACGGTCTACTTATTCCGCGGGCCGAACCGCTTGCATCCGTAAGCCATTCAGGATTAGAACCTATCAGACAACATGGCGAAACATCCATGTTGTTTTTTTGACCTGCACCTTAAATCAATAAGCAATTGTTGTATAGTTAGTTTGTGAGCAAAAGAGTAACAAACGTGAGGTCAGGAATTAAACAATTTTTGTCGCCTCCACACCTGGTTTGGTCTCATCCCCTGGAGGATGGCAGGGTTGAAATAAGGCTATCTCAGCCCATTTATGGCTGGTTGCTACTTATGACGATTGTTCTTTTTGGATTTTTTCCAATAAGGTTGATGGCGATCCCGATGCTCACCTTGTTGGGCATACTCGTGATTGGATACCTCTGGTCACGACAGCTGGCTTTTGCAGTCAAGGCAATCAGAAAATTACGCTACGCAGCGGTTCAGGTAGGGGATGAAATGGAGGAATTGATCACCATCCATAATACAGGCTGGTTACCGGTCTGGTGGATTGCCGTGGAAGACGAAAGCGATTTTCCCGGTTATTCGATTGGGGTGGTGAGGAGTGTGGGTGCAGCCAGCAAAGCCGAATGGCGGGTGAATTTAATTTGTCAGAAAAGAGGAGTGTTTCAACTGGGACCCTGGCGCTGGGTCAGCAGTGATCCATTTGGCATTTTCACCATTCAAAGAACGTATGAAAGTGCCCAAACCATGGTGGTTTATCCACCCATGGCTGTATTATCGAAAGCAAATATCCAGTATGGTAAGCAAAGTGGAGATTTACGCCCTCTGAATCTACCAATCCTTGCTGAAAGTATCCAGGCAACCCAAACCAGAAGCTACCAACCGGGGGACCCATTACGACGGATCCATTGGCGCACCTCTGCTCGCCGTGAGGCGTTGTATGTCAAAACATTTGATCCGGATGCTGTTTCGCGGGTTTGGTTTATGCCTGATTTTGATTTAAATGTTCACAATTCAACGGATCGGCGGGAAGAGGAATGGGAGAATTCAACCGAGGAGACCTTGATCCTGTTGGTTTCCGCGTTGGTTGGGCAATTGATCAATGAGCATCGCGCGGTTGGTTTATATACGGGGATCGATTCAGCTCAAATTGTGATGCCACAAAGAGGGGCGGCTCAGATGTGGAATATCCTGGCTGCGTTAGCTCCACTGCATGCAGCACGACCGCTCCCCTTGGCAGAGAACTTATCACACGCAGTCCGTCTGATCTCCCCGAATGACCTCATCATTGCCATCACACCATCCATTTCTGTGGATTGGGTTTATGCATTAGCTCAAATCAGTCGTAGCCAAAGCGGCAGTGAAGCCTGGGCGTTCTTGCTTGACAGAGAGAGTTTTGGGTTGGATGGAAATCCCAATGCAATTTCAGGTGTGGCAAAAACGATGGGTATCAATACCCGGATTGTACACAAAGGGGAGGTAAAAGTTATACCGGGTTCTATGGGGGCATTGAGAAAGTGGGAATACATCACAACCGGAACTGGAAAAGCGGTGGTGCGTAACCGGCCAAGATTTGCAGAAGAGTTGGATGGTCATAAGTTGGGAGCAGGCTTATGAACAATGCGCGTTTGATGAATTTTTCCAAAGCCTCCCGCTTGGTTTTGGGTAACCACTGGGTAGATGTTCTGCTATCCTTCTCTATATTAGCCATCATGGTTTATATTCTGGAAAATTCGAGTTGGGTATGGAATCCACCTTCATTGATCGGATTATTGTTTGGAGGGGTTGTTACAGGCATTTTGTTAGGAAAGACCCGCTGGCCAATGACTTTCAACCTTCTTTATATTCTGTTAATTGGGATGGCGATCGGGACACAATACATTGCAAAAATACTCGTGCCAGAGATTGATTCATTTTGGGTGTGGCTGGAGTTGAGTAATTGGCAAATTTTCCTCTTTATCGAACGCTTTCAAGGTTGGATGGAGGTCATTCTGACCAGGAAAATCATTTACGACCAAGGATTTTGGGAATTTCTGACGATAATCGTTACCTGGTTTACATCGGCCTGGTTGTGCGTTTGTTTACAAAGAAAAAAGAATCCAACCATTGGTTTGATACCGATTCTTTTTGCGATTGGATATGTTATTCATCAAGATAAAAACCCAATATTTTTATTCTTAATTGTCTTGTTTTTGAGCATGATCTTGTTGCATTCACGCGATTACCAAAACATTGAGAAGGATTGGCACAAGAAAAAATTGGACTTTCCGGAGCAGTTATGGCTTGATAAAAGTTCGTTGGTAATTTATCTGAGTGTGATTGTGCTTTTGCTTTCAAGCTTGATGTCTTTTTTGATAACAAAAGAAGGTTTGCATGATATTCGTGAATGGGTGAATGGATTAACAGAGCCAGATGTAGTTGAATATTCGTCCTCAGACAGCAGTTCTTTATTTGGGCGACCTGATAATCTCGAAGCTGAATCAGCTTTATTACAACCGCTGAATATGACGCAGGTTGGATCCCCATTACCTTTGATGGAAGGGATTGTTATGCGGATACGGGTGATGGATCCGACACCCAGGCCGTGGCGAATGGCAATTTATGATCAATACACCGGACAAGGCTGGATGGAAGCTGCAGTTGATGAGGAACGTGCCGCGAAAGAATTTGATTTCGCACAGGAAGGTCGCAAGGCATTGTTGCAAAGATTCACCCTCTACCGTAAGAGTGATGAGCGATTGTTTGCTGCTGGGGAGGCGGTGCAGGCAATCAGTGATGGTGTGCAAATTGTGCCTTTAGTAAGTGATGAATCGACCATTGTGACAGGTGTGATGCAAGGCTATGAGCTCATCTCGATGGTGCCAAATGTGCATACCAATATGCTGAAAAAGGCGGAGGGTAGTATCCCACAGGAGATCAAAGATGTGTATTTGCAATTGCCCGATGCCCTCCCACAACGTGTTATCCAAGAGGCACAAAAGCTGTTTGCAGATGAACCTTCCTATTATGAAAAGGTTATTCGCGTGCAGGATTATGTGCGCCAGGCAGTGCCATATGACCTGGAAACACCCGCGCCATCAGAAAACCAGGATGTCGTCGATTACTTTTTATTTGAGGCCGAATCCGGATTTTGTACTTATTACGCTTCAGCCATGGCAGTGTTATTACGGATCGAAGGTATCCCAACCCGTGTGGTGACCGGGTATGCGCCGGGTGTTTATGTGGTGGAAGAAGTCCATTTTGAAATTACCGGTGATCTGGCACATGCCTGGGTGGAAGTTTATTTTCCGGGTTATGGTTGGATTCCTTTTGAACCGACTCCTTCACAGGCGATCCCGGGTTATTCAATCAAAGACGAATTGTCAGAAGATCCAGTTGTTGAAGAAATTAAGATGTTTGATACCAAAGTAGGGCTGTTCATAAAACAGGTATTTTTCGTGATCGTTTTTGGGATTTCTCTATTGATAACGGTTTTATTGGTGACTAAATTCATCCGAGGAAGAATTCAGGGGAGACACCTCGCTTACCTGCCAGCGGTATTGAATTATCAGCGGTTACGGACGAACCTGGCAAAGGCTGGTGTTACATCTCCACCGAACATTACGCCGAGAGAATTTTTGAGTGAGACTAATCAACGATTGGCTGATTTTCCAAAGTTGAAGGATGCATTGGTCAAAAGCACAGATCTGTATGAAAAATCGACTTACAGCCCTTACCAGCCAGACGAGGAAGAAATTGATGCTCTGCGAATCACGTATAGAGAAGCCTTTTGGGATCAAATCAAATTGCGCCTGGCACATTGGAAGACGATCATTCAAAATCGAATCAAATTGAATTGGTTAAATTTGAGACGAAAGAACCTATGACAACGATGGAATGTTATGGATTCCATTCATCAAAATGGTTCCCCCTTAACAAATCTTTTAGTTTAATTGCAATTTAACGGTAATCGTCTACACTTAAGAATAGGATACCCATTGGGAATTTTTCCACTCGCCAACGGAATTTATTCACCAATATAGGTGAGGAATGACCACTTTCCGGCAATGGGTGCTCCTGTTAGAATTGTTTTGGTTCCCACATAGTTTAAAAGAAGGTGAATGAATAATGGCTTATACCAGTCACGGTCGACATGAAAAAATGATGTACGGGGGTATAAAACTTTACGCAGGTACTTCCTGCCCAACCTTAGCCAACAAGATTGCAGATTATTTACGTTTGAGCATGATGGATCGCGATATTATCGAGTTCCCAAACGAGAACTTGTTCGTCAAACTGCATAGTAGTGTACGGGGTCAGGATTGTTATGTGATGCAAACGACCTCACCGCCTGTCCATCGCAATTTGATGGAGTTGTTGATATTAATCCAAACCCTGCGTCTCGACTCCGCAGCGCGTATTACTGCTGTAATTCCTTATCTTTGTTATGCCCGTTCCGACAAGAAAGATCAGCCGCGAGTCCCGATCACAGCGCGTCTGGTGGCGGATATGATCCAGACCGCTGGCGCGGATCGTTATATCACCATGGACTTGCATGCCGGTCAGATTCAAGGCTTTTTCTCCATTCCCGGCGATGTGCTCTCAGCATTTTCATTGCAACTGGATTACTTAAAATCGCTCAAACCCAATATGATCGACCCGGTAATTGTGACAGCCGATTTAGGCTTCGCCAAGAAAGGTCGCAATTACGCGGCAGCATTGGATGTGCCAATGGCGTTCATTGAAAAACGACGAGCTGGCAATGATGCCAAAGCCAAAGCATTAAACCTGATTGGAAATGTTTCAAATCGGGATGTGATTATTGTAGACGATGAAGTGGATACCGGCGGATCGATGGTGGAAGCCGTTAATTTGTTGAAAGAAAATGGTGCCCGGGATATTTATATTTCCTTTGTGCATGCCAGCTTATCTGCCGATGCTGCTGAGAAATTAGGGGTATTACCCGTAAAACAATTCATCACCACCGATACAATTCCAATCTCCAAAGAGAAGGAAGCACATTTTTCGGGCAGGTTACGCATTCTGACGATTTCCAAGCTGATTGGCGAAGTGATTCGACGCGCGAATGAAGGTCGCAGTGTAGGGGAATTGTTCAACGAGTAGAGGTTGAGCTTGCCTGAATTGCCTGAAGTTGAAACCATAATTAGAGCCTTAAGAAATGGTGGCAGGGATGCCCCTTCTATTGTGGGTTGGAAAATCATTAGTGCCCAATTGAGGTGGCCAAAGACATTGGCTGGACCTTCCTGGATAGAATTTCAAAACAAAATTATTGATCAACGAGTGCTCGATATTCATCGAAGAGGCAAATTCATCGTCATTCACCTCGATAACAATTTTCTGGTTGTACATTTGCGTATGAGTGGTGACTTGCGGGTTGAAGCGGATGAGCAGGAAATTCAGAAGCATGATCATCTGATTATCTGGTTTGAAAATGGAATGCATCTGGCTTTCAATGATCCAAGGAAGTTTGGTCGAGTTTGGTTGCTGGATGATGTTGAACCGCTGTTTTCACAACTGGGACCGGAACCATTCGAAATTGAGTCGGCCGAATATTTTCACCAAATGCTCACAAAACATAATCGCCAAATAAAACCATTATTAATGGATCAACACTTCATATCAGGAATGGGGAATATTTATACGGATGAAGCTTTACATAAGGCTAATTTGCACCCATTGACAAATTCATCGGAGATCAGTCTGGCGCAAGCAAAAATTCTAATAAACACCATTAAAGAAGTTCTAAATCTAGGGATTGTTCGTAATGGTGCCAGCATTGACTGGTTTTATCGAGGTGGCAGTTTCCAAAATGAATTTCAAGTGTATGGTCGTAATGGCTTGCCTTGTTTAAATTGTGGTACATTAATAAATAAGATTGTAGTTGGTCAAAGAGGAACACATTACTGTCCGACCTGTCAACCAATCTTCCCTTCAAGCAACACAAAAGAAATGGTAGGATGACATATGGCTATTCAATCGAACTGGATTGTCTTTCTCTTTTTTGGATTTGCCGGACTTTTGTTATTGGGTTTGATCATTGGTTTAGTCGTTTATTTTTCCCGTTCTGATAAAAAAAAGGTTACACGCGATCACACTACCCCCCTTAGTGAAATAGCGAAAGAGACGGCCGAAGCTGAAAAAGATGAAGATATTCCTGATAGCCCGGGTTGCACTCGCCTGGTATCTTTCGGGCGAATGGTAAAAGACGATCGTTTTGCGGTTCGATTCGATGAAGGATGGATTAGTGACCCAACCCAATTAAGTTTTGTTCAAAAGAACCGGTTGGAAAAGAACATCAAAGAAGCGATGCAATGGTTGGGATCAGAGGTAGAAAGGAAAATAGAGGGAGGACAGATCCCGAAAAATTCACTTTCTGATGTTGGTGTACCCCCACTCGTTCCAGAAAAAATTGTGGAAAAACACAAGCGACAAATGAGTATTGTCGAACAGGTGGATGAGATTTTACAGGATTTATTGCTGAGTAGCCCATTAGCTGAAAAAAATATTCGTCTGACAGAAATGGCAAATAAAGGTGTGATTGTTTGGGTTGTCAATGAAAAATTTGAAGGTATTAATGCTGTGCCAGACGAAGAAGTTAAAAAAATAATTCGTCAAGCTGTAAAAAAATGGGAAGAGACAGCCGGGACTTAACAAGATCATCAGAAACCACTAGCATGGTAAAATTGAAATTAAGAAATTGAAAGAAAAGGTTAAAGGAGATTGTTCATGACGAGTTCAGAAGAAAGGATGCGAATTCTAAAAATGATTCAGGATGGAGTCATTTCTGCTGAGGATGGCATTCGTTTGTTGGATTCAATTGAGCAATCTGGAAAACGTGAGATCGAAAAAAGCCCTACCGAAGATACCAGTCGTACAGCACGATATTTTCGTGTGCGGGTAACCGATACGAATTCGGGCAAAGCTCGGGTAAATGTTCGTTTGCCTGTGAGTGTACTAAGTGCTGGTATGAAAATGGGAGCACGCTTTTCAACCGAAATTCAGGGGCTGGACCCGAATGAACTGATGGCGTTTATCCGCGAAGGAACCATTGGAAAGATCGTCGATGTGTATGATGATAAAGATGGTGAGCATGTTGAGGTGTTCCTCGAATAACCTATCTTTTTTTCTGGTATACAATTTCCAGGCATTTAGCCTGGTTTTTTCTTTAAATAAGCATCTAAACGATGAATTTGATTAAACAGTCATCATTTATTGGATGTCAGTTTAAATGAAAAGAGGTTGATTTCGCACAACCTCCTTTAATAATTCGTTGTTAAAATACTTGCTCTACTGAATCAACTTCCTCCGGAAAGAATTGTTTGAAAGTCCCTTCGATCCAACCATGGACTGTAGAACTGGATAATGGACAATCGATGCAAGCACCACCCAAGCGAACTTTGACTGTGCGATCGTCATAATCCACAAATTCCACCGCACCGCCATGATACGTGCTAATGTATGCATCCAACTGTTCAATTAAACCACGCATCTGTTCTTCAAGCGAAAATTCTGTTTTCTGATCCATTAATATTAATTCTCCTTTTGCAATCACTGCCAAGATTCAATCGATAACTAAACAAATTTAGAAAATCTTGATGTGAATCTTGTAACCTTTCTGATATGACACTTACCAGGCGATCGAGAAATAAAGCTCCCAGCACCGGGTCACTTGCACATAATTTTTTCAAATCCGAAGATTTAATCCGAATTGCTTGAATTTTTGTGCTGGTCACGGCTGCCAAACTGTAAATTTCACGGTTCAAGGCTGCCGACCATCCAAAGACACCTCCGGGTGTGATTTTCGAAATAACAAGCGCTGGTCCATCATACGGTTTGAAGCGAAGTGCTATTTCTCCCGAAACCAGGATATAAAAATTTACAGCACGATCACCTTGTTCAAATATTACCATATCCGCGTCAAATGAACAAAAGTCCATGAAAGGTTTGATCTGCTGGATCTGTTTTTGAGTAAAGCTATTGAAAATGGGTAATTTTCCTAAATCTTGATTATCCATTGCACAATATTAATTTTGCCTGGTTGAAATATGTAGTGGAAATTTTCCTGATTGTTCAGATGATGATCATTTATTTGCATCTGATATTTGTTCAATTTCACATTACAATGGAGAGAAAAGTGATTGAAAAAGAAGACATGCTATAATCATTGCGTTCAATCTCAAATCATAGGAATTATTGATCGAGATTTATGACCTGATCACAGGACAAAGAGGAAATAATGGAAACTTTAATCATCGTTGTTGTTTTTATTTTGTTTTTAGTTGCTTTTATGCTCATTCGCACCGCGAAGGTAATGAAACAATTACCGCCAGTAGAAGTTGGGGAGCTGGTGGAAGTTGAAGCGGAGGAAGTTGCTAAAAGATTGTCAGATATTATAAAAATTGAATCAATCTCCAAAGCACAGGGAGAGATTGATATTGCACCTTTTAATTTGCTTCATCAAAAACTGGAAAAAATGTTTCCTTTGGTTCATAAACAGTTGCGACGAGAGATTATTAGCGATGCCAGCTTACTCTTTACCTGGCAAGGTAAAAACAAAGAAGCGAAACCAGTGCTGTTCGCTGCCCACCAGGATGTGGTTCCAGCTGACGAAAGCACATTGGATCAATGGACACACCCCCCCTTTTCAGGAGAGATTGCTGATGGGTTTATCTGGGGTCGTGGGACAATTGATATCAAGTCACAAATGATGGCTGCGCTGGAATCAGCAGAAATTTTATTGGGTAAGGGATTTGAACCCGAACGTACCATATACCTGGCTTTTGGTCAGGATGAAGAATTAGGGGGAATGAATGGGGCAGCCAAGATAGTTGAGCACTTAAAAGCACAAGGTGTTCAATTGGCCGCAATGATGGACGAAGGCGGAACCATTATGGAAGGAGCAGTTGCCGGGGTGGAGGGTCCAATAGCCCTGATCGGAACAGCGGAAAAAGGTCACCTCAGTTTGAAACTCAAGGCATACGGCACACCTGGCCATTCATCCATGCCTGGAAAAGATATGGCGATTGGGCGACTGGCACGCGCTTTAGCTAAGTTAGATGCCAATCCCCAACCGATTCGTCTGAACGCACTGAAAGATCTTTTCAAGAACCTTGGATCAGCTGCTTCTTTTGGGATGCAGTTTGTTTTTTCAAATTTATGGTTTTTTGCGCCTATCGTAAAAATGCAAGCAGCCAGTAATAATACGACCAATGCGATGATCCGTACCAGTACGGCACTTACGATTGTCAAAGGCGGTGTGAAGGATAATGTGTTACCAGCCAGTGCGGAAGCCATCGCAAATTTTCGCTTATTGCCTGGGGATAGCATTGCTACAGTGTGTGATCGTGTAAAAAGGATCATCAAAGACGATCATGTGGAATTTGAACCTGTATCCGATGCTGCCTGGGAGGCATCCCCGGTATCTGACACCGACACAAAATCTTATTTGATTTTGAAACACACTGTTCGCCGGGTTTTTGATAGTGTGCCTGTTGCGCCTTATCTTGTTATGGGAGCTACAGATGCGCGTTATTATGCTGAAATCACTGATGCTGCTTACCGCTTCTCGCCATTTCAGTTAACGGCAGAGGATTTGAACAGAATGCATGGTATTGATGAACGAATTTCTGTTGAATCCTATGCAAAAATGGTTGCATTTTTTCATGAATTAATGCAAGCGTGGACACAAGCTGATTTGTAATTATTTGTTCGGCAAAGAAAAATAGAGAAAATTTAGGAGAGGGTGTTCACCCTCTCCTATTTAATTGGGATTAAGCGACTGCCATAAAAATCAGTGTGGAACTCGAAAGAGGATCCATTTGCATCGAGGAGAATTTTATAGCCGGGGGTAACCACCGGTGCACAAACAATTCCATCTTCTACCACACCAAGACAGGAATCCGGCCATTCCACCGGTTCGAAAGTAACTACGTTTATTTCTTCTGTGGGAAGATTTTCCAGTACAGAAAGATAACGAATAGCCACTTCCAGCGGTGATAAATATTGAGAAAGATAGTTAATAGCTCGAATATTTTGCGATTGTATATCGCTATGCACCTCAAACACATGGTTATCAACATAGAGCAGAATTAAAAAGCCTGGCACTTCAGTGGAATTGCAATCCTCGTTGATATTAGGCAACTCAAGGCAGTTGTTGATCCATGTTTTTTCGGATGTCTTTAAAAGAATTACTTTTGAAGGTTCAAAACCAAATTGGTTGGCTACTAAATTCTGAGCTTCAGATTCTGCATTTGTTCGATTTTTATAATCTTGTGCTGTTTCATAAAGTGGAGTCTTGCGATCCACTGGTGGAGTCTGAATAACTTCAGCACAAGCTGATAATAAAATCAAAGAAAGTATAAAAACGGTAATTATCCTTTTCATTGTTAACCTTGAAAACTTGTCTTTTATTGATTCAAGAAGTGACTTCAGTTAAATTATGGATCCATTTTCGGGAAAAAAAGCGTGGAACCACGATTGCCAACTTTACGATTTCTTCCGATAGAACAAGTGCATATACATAATACACTGGCCAATGCAGCACAAATCCACCAATCAAAGCCGAAGGTACTCCGATCAACCAGATCGAAGCCATTTCCACCAACAAAGCATAGCGTGTATCACCACCTGAGCGCAGGATACCAATGAAGAGAATTAAATTCGAAACCCTAATCCACATGGTGAGTGCATAAATAAACTGTATTCGATAGGCATATTCATAGGAAATTGGTTCGATGTTATACAACGAGAGTATATAGGGCCTTAGAAGGATAACCAACAAGCCCATAAATAATGAAATGATGATGCTGAGGATTAAGAACCTGGATCCATAAGCAAATGCATCTTTTTCTTCTCCAGCTCCGATTTGATTACCAATCATAATTGCGCAGGCGTTGGCTGCCCCAATAAAGATCACAAAGGTCATATTCTCAATGGTTGCATTAATATTTATGGCAGCAACTGCTTCTGTTCCAATACGGGCGTAAACGGCATAATAGGTTGTAATTCCTAATGACCAGAATACTTCATTGATTGCGGCAGGAAGGGAAGTTTTGAGAACCTTAACAAAAAAAGCAAAGCTATAACGCAATTCGGATATTTTTGCAGCCGCAGCAGTATGCAAACGATATGAAAAGAAGATGATCAATATAAATTCTAAGATTCTGGCAATTAAGGTGCCGATGGCCGCCCCACGCACCCCCATCGCAGGAAAACCGAAATTACCTAAAATTAAGCAATAGTTTAGAAATACATTGGTAGATAAAGCAATAATCGTAATAACCATGGGTAATCTGACATTCTGCGTGCTGCGTAGAACTGAGACGTACGTCAGAGAGATAGCGGTGAAAATATATCCAAAGCCTACAATTTGTAAATATTGGCTACCCAGGTCAATCACAGCCTGATCTTTGGTATAGATACCGAGAACCGTTTTTGGAATGAGCAGGGCAACCAGGGTGTAGAATATCGCGACCGAAATTGCAAGAGTAAGCCCGATCCCCATGACTTTACGGAGATTGGCTAGATCCCGTTTGCCCCAATATTGGGCGGTAAAGATCGCTGAGCCACTGGAGATACCAAATAAAAATAAAACAAGTAGAAAGAAAATCTGGTTGGAAAGCCCCATGGCTGCTATAGCAGTCTCTCCAAGTTGGCCAATCATGAGTACATCCAAAAGATTGGTGCTGGATGTGACAAGTTGCTGAATGGTGATTGGAACGGCGAGTTGCAGCATGGTCGAGTAGAAACGCCGGTCGCTGAAAAATTGCTTGATCATAAATTAGCTTTCACAGTGTTGGTTTGTTAGATACTGAATGAGTTTACCTGAGTGAAGGCGTTCTGTCGAGGAGAAGGAATTTATTTTTCGGGAGGGCGAAAGATCCTAATGTTAATCCTGCTTCAATAATAGAAAAATTCTTATAAATGCAGACCAAAAAATAATAATCGAAACGATCCAAGAACTGTAAGGTTGGATAGTCATGATAAATTTTTAAGATTTCCTTTCTTAAATTATTGAATTTCCACCTTAAGAAAGAATAGTAACCTCCAAATTTTAAGGGTATTTCAACTGAATTTCAATTTTCCTCATGCTATAATGACGGAGAATACGAGTTCAGTGATAAGCGGTTGACGCAGGTTCCTGTTGCCAAGAATCGCATAATAAAAAATTCAAGAGGGCTTAGGAGGCCGGATGTCATTTGCCCATTTGCATGTACATACAGTTTATTCATTACTGGATGGTTTCAGTAATGTAAAACAACTGGTCAAACGGGCAAAAGAAATGGGAATGCCAGCAGTCGCCATAACTGATCATGGGACGATGTTTGGCTCAATCGACTTCTTCAACGCTGCCAGGGCAGAGGGGATAAAACCAATTATTGGGTTAGAAAGTTACATGGCAGCCCGGCAAATGGCAGACAGGGATTCTAAATTAGATAAGCGTAGCTCACACCTGCTTTTATTGGCAGAGAACCAAAAAGGGTATAAGAATTTACTGAAGATTGCCAGCGCAGCACAGATGGATGGCTTTTATTACGTTCCACGAATAGACCACGATTTTCTGGCTGCTCACTCTGAGGGATTGATAGCAACTTCAGGGTGTTTATCTGCCGAAATTCCGCGTGCACTCAAAGAGGATGATCTCGACAAAGCAAAAAGCATGCTTGATTGGTACTATGAGGTTTTTGGTCCGAACCGTTTCTTCATTGAATTGCAGGATCACCCGATAGCAGAATTAAAAAAGGTAAACAAACACCTTCTGGATTTAGGGAAACACTACAACGCAAATTTTGTGGCTACCAATGATGTGCATTACATCGAACAGGAAGATGCAAAATATCAGGATATCCTGCTGGCGATTCAAACCGGGGCATTACTGAAAGACCCATCACGCATGAAGATGAATGATGATAGTTATTACCTGCGAACACCAGCTGAAATGCAAACGATCTTTGGCCACATCCCCGGAGCAATCGAGAATTCTTTATTAATTGCTGAAAGATGCAATGTTGATTTAAAGAATGATGGATATCACCTTCCAAGATTTGATGTGCCGGATGGTTTTACTGCAGAAACATACCTCAGAAAGCTCTGCGAGGAAGGTCTGACGCGTAAATATCGGGCTCGTGCAACCGATCCGATCGTTCGTGAAAGACTGGATTACGAGTTATCGGTTATTCACAACATGGGCTTTGACGCCTATTTCTTGATCGTTTGGGATCTTTGCCAATACGCCCAACAGGAAAGGATCTGGTATAACGCGCGTGGCTCAGCAGCTGGTTCGATGGTCGCTTACACTTTGGGTATCACGCTGGTTGAACCGTTGCATCACGGTTTGATATTTGAACGCTTCTTAAATCCCAGTCGTATTTCCATGCCGGATATCGACCTGGATTTTCAGGATGATAAACGCTCCAGCATGATCAAATATTGTGCTGAAAAATATGGTTACGATAAAGTAGCTGCCATCATTACCTTTGGCACTTTAGGCGCGAAAGCCGCTATCCGAGATGTCGGACGTGTCATGGATATTCCCTTGAGTGAAGTAGATCAGATCAGCAAAATGATCCCCACTATTGGTAGTAAGCCAGCCAGTATCGCAGAGTCACTAGAAACCATCAATGAATTAAGGGAATTATACGAGAGCACACCTTACCTGAAGGAATTGATCGATACAGCCCAACACATGGAAGGTGTGGTTCGTAATGTTGGTACCCATGCCGCGGGTATTGTCATTTCAGATCAGGCGATTGATGAGTATGTTCCTTTGCACCGCCCAACCAGCAATTCTGAGGATACACCAGTAAAAACGGTAACCCAATTTGAAATGGCACATTTAGATGCGTTGGGGATGTTAAAAGTCGATTTCCTGGGATTAGCAACGCTAACCATCATGGCGCGTGCCTGTGAATTGATCAATGAACGCCATAATGTCAGCTTTAATCTTGGGAATATTCCAATTGATGACCCGGAAACTTTTGAATTTTTAGGTACAGGGCATACAGCTGGTGTTTTTCAATTGGAAGGCACAGGGATGACCCGTTATCTGATGCAAATGCAACCAAAGAACCTGGCTCACATTATCGCTATGGTTGCATTGTATCGTCCAGGTCCACTCCAGTTTATCCCTGATTACATCAGACGTATGCATGGTGAGGAGCCGGTTGCCTTTCGACATGAAGCGATGGAACCCATATTTAATGAAACCTTTGGGATTGCTATCTATCAGGAACAGATCATGACAGCAGCCATGGAAATTGCCGGTTATAAAGCGTCTGAAGCGGATGCATTACGTTCGGCGATTTCAAAAAAGAAGGTTAAAGAAATTCCCTTCCATCGTGAGAAGTTTGTCAGTGGCGCTGTTGCCCGTGGCGTTATGGATAAAAAGACCGCAGAACAAATCTTTGAAGATTGGGAAAAATTTGCCAATTACGGCTTCAATAAAAGCCATGCTGCAGACTACGGGGTTATCGCGGTTAAGACTGCTTATCTGAAAAAACATTACACCATTGAATATATGACAGCGTTGCTTTCTGCTACGAAGAATGAAACAGAAAAAGTTGCGCAATACGTATTAGATTGTCGTGATTTAGGAATCGAAGTTTTGCCGCCGGATTTAATTAATTCGGAATGGGATTTCTCCATTCAGGATGTGGAAGATGGAAAATCCGTAATTCGATTTGGTTTAGGGGCAGTAAAAAATGTTGGACAGGGCCCTGTTCAGGTCATTATGGATGCACGCGAAAAAGGTGAAATACGCAACATTAATGATTTTGTACAGATGGTTGATTTACGTGCGATTGGAAAACGCGCATTGGAAAGCCTGGTAAAAGTTGGGGCATTCGACCAATTTGGCAATCGTCGAGCTATTTTAGAGTCGTTGGATCGTCTGGTTGCTGTTTCCAGCAGCCATTTCAGAGCAGCAGAATGTGGGCAACTGAGCATTTTTGGTCTGGCAGAAAGCGTTACCGAAGAAATCGTGATACCTGAGGTGCAAAATCACAATCCGCGCGAGTTTTTGGAATGGGAAAAAGAGCTAATTGGATTGTATGTTTCCGCACATCCACTTACACCGTATCGGGATTTTCTAAGGAAAAAAGCCAGTCACTCGTCTGTTCAATTGGGTGGTGTGAAAAACAAAGATAGTGTTATCGTTGCCGGGTTGGTTTCTCGTTTCCGCAAACATTTAACAAAAACCGGTAACGATATGGGTTTTGTGACTCTGGAAGATTTATTTGGATCAATGGATCTGGTTGTATTTCCAAATGTCTGGAAAGCGACTCGGGAGCTCATCCAAACCGACAATATTTTAATAGTAGATGGAAAAGTAGATAATGCTGGCGGTGACCCCAAGATACTGGTCGATGCCATCCGAGTACCAACAACAGAAGAATTAACCGCAGGGATGGATCATAGCCAGGTTAGTGAGGTTACAGCTGAACCTGGAATTGCAGATATCAGTTACCGCTATGACATAGAATTTGGGGGAGCTGATTTTAAGGAAGAAGATTCATCGGACGATCAGGATTCAGACGATCAATATGATCTCAATGAATTTTCGATGAATGAGAATTTTGAGGATGACCTTGATCCGTTCTTCGATCCATTTTTTATGGAAAACCGCGAATATGAAATGGAATCTGAAACTGACACCATATCTATAGAGACTCCTGAAGAAGAACCACTTCAAATAAATAATATTGTGGCAGAGAAGACTGAAGAAGAAATAATTTTAGAAGATGAAGGTTCACATAGAACAGGAATTGATCGACACAAAATGAACGAAGAAACAGAAGGAAACCAACAACAAGGACGCTTGTTTAAGCCAGCTTCAAAACCGGTTGTTCAGGAAGTCGAACTCGAGAAAAGCACAACCACACAAAAATCCAATGTTGTAATCCCAACTGTCGATCATGTGCTATTGTTGCGCAAACCTGGTAAAGATGAGTACCGCATGCTGACTGTGGTACTTCGCTCAAACTTTAATGAAGAAGATCGTGGAATGATGCGGATGAAACGCGTACTGGGCTTGCTACGTTCTTATCCTGGCAACGATAAATTTGGACTAATGATCTTTGAAAATGGAAGACGAATAGATATCGAATTTCCAAATGATACGACGGGTTATTGCCCCGAATTGATGCGCCGATTGAAAGATATGGTTGGGGAAGACAATATTCAGATTAAAGTTTTTAAAGTTTTATAAATCTTCGTTGGTTTCTGACCATCCGTAGGTTCCGATTAATGGAACAAAGCTAACCGGGATATTAATATCCTGGTCAAAAGATTCTTCTGATGTTCTGGTCCAGCGCTCTAAACGTTGACTCCAACGTTCCCCAACCGGAAGAACCAGTCTACCTCCCACATTTAATTGTTTCAGCAATGGTGCAGGTACAGTAGGGGCAGCGGCAGTAATGAGGATCACATCGAAGGGAGCTAAATCGGCCAAACCCTGACTGCCATCCCCGAAATAAAAATGAATATTATTTAAATTTAAGTTTTTGGTTATCTTTTTTGCTTTATTAACTAAATCTGAATGCCGATCAATACTATGCACATCTGCAACCAGGTAACTGAGTATTGCAGCCTGGTAGCCTGAACCAGTTCCAATTTCTAACGCTCGGTCGTCTGATTTAGCTAAGATCAAATCAGACATTAATGCCACAATATAGGGTTGGGAAATTGTCTGTCCACAATCAATGGGTAAAGGATGGTCTGTATATGCCTGGCTTTGATATTCTGGAGGAACAAACAAATGGCGTGGCACTTTACGCATCGCGGATAGTACTTTTTCATCCTTGATACCACGACGTTCAATTTGATCGCGTACCATTTTGGCGCGTTCGAACGCAAAATCTTTCATATCTTAATTATAACGATCAGGAAAAGTGATTTTGTAATTGCATCGCAATCTGACGGTCGATTTTTCCCATCGGGAAGTTCGTTAATTCATCCAGCGTACACCAGGTTAATTGTGAGGCTTCAAAAGCCTTGGGCTCACCTTTAATAATATTGCAGAAATAAGCATGAAGGGTCACCCGAAAATGGGTGTAGGCGTGTTGGTAAACGCCGAAATGATCCATTACTTGAATATCACAGTCCAGTTCTTCTTTAATCTCACGTTGCAGTGCTTCTTCCAAGCTTTCATGTGATTCTTGTTTGCCGCCAGGGAATTCCCACAATCCTCCTAAAAGACCATTCTGAGGACGCTGAGCTAATAAAAAGCGTTCATCTTTATAAACAATGGCAGCGGTGACGATGTGGTGGGGTAATGGTTTCTTTTCAGGGACAACTGGCCGAAGTTCCTGCACACCTCGTTTAAAAGCCAGACAATGTTGTTGGATGGGACAGAGCAGGCATTTTGGTTTACCTGGCAAACAAATTGTTGCGCCGAGATCCATCAATGCCTGGTTATAATCACCAGCTCTACCGGGTGGTAACTGATTTTCAGCCAAATCCCAAAAAATTTTTTCAGCAGCAGGTGTGCGAATTGGCAAATCAATATCAAAAACACGGGAAAGAATCCTGCGAATATTGCCATCGAGCGCCGCTTCATCCATTCCAAATGCAATCGATGTGATAGCTGCGGCAGTGTAGCGACCAATACCAGGCAACTTCATTAATTTTTGAAGATCTGCAGGTAATTGACTTTGGTAATCGGACTGTAAGATACGGGCTGATTTGTGAATATTTCGTGCCCTTGAATAATATCCCAAGCCTTCCCACTGTTTTAACACGTCCTGCTCGGAACTATTTGCCAAGCTGTCGATGTCCGGAAACACTTGCATCCAACGGTTAAAGTAATTGATAACAGTATCAACTCTGGTTTGCTGCAACATGATCTCCGAGATCCAGATAGCATAGGGGTCAGGATGATCGCGCCATGGCATTTTACGTGCATGAATGGCGTACCAATCCAATAATGGTTTACTGATCATTTAGAAAAAAGACTTAAAATTGAAATCCACCCTGCGGATTTACTAATTTTTGGGTGTAATTATCAATATAATCAAGCAACTGATTGTGTAGACTGGTCCATTCTGGCGAATCCAGAACAGTATTGGGATTAACATTGGGCGGAAAAACTGCACCAACCTGGATTTGTGGGTGATCTCCATACACTGTTGCCCAGGCGTCTTGTAAATCTAACCCCAGACGCTGCACACCGGGTATGAATTCTCTTACAACAAACTCAAAATATTCCTGCTCGTGTTCAGGCCGAATATCCCAGGTCATAATTAATTTTACAGACACAAGGCACCTCTTTAATTGAAGGCTTCCAACACAACCACCTGTGTTTCTTCTGGTAAATTGCGTGGACTGGTGACTTTTAGTGACTTGAGAGGTTCGACACTAGAAAGCCCCATTTCTTTTAGGAATTTGTTTAATGGGTCAAGTTGAATAATCGAAGAGTCAATCATATAATGCATAGGAATGACAATGTTAGGCTCAATCATGTTTACAATTTCTGCTGCCTGAACTGAATTTAATGTGGTGGTTCCACCGATCGGCACTATCAAAATGTGAACATTCCCTAATTCTTCAACTTCACTTTGATTGGGTGTGTGATTAACACCTCCCAGATGAGCGAGTTTAATGCCATCAAAATCGTAAATATATATGGTATTTCTTTCGCTCAATTCAACTTTTGCATTTTGAGAATTAGTTTGCAAACCGGTGATAAAAACATTACCGATTTCATATTCGCCTGGTCCAGCGATAACAAAAGGTTGCCCTTTTACAGCAGCAATGTAATTATGTCCAGGTTTGTTGTGGCTGATAGTGACGATGTCTGCTGTTAGATCCAACTTTGAATGGCCTACTGATTGGGCATCATAAGGGTCAGTTACAACAGTAGCAAGGTTCCTTTCAGAGAGTTTAAAGCAAGAATGTCCAAACCAGATAATTTCCATAATAATCCCTTTCGCTCTGATTATACTTGAGGAAAAGGAAATGCGGAAAGACCGATTGCAATGATTGATCAAAGAGAATAATAAATCGTTAAAATATGAGAAAATATACAAGTTGTTTTGATAGATGAATTTAACTGAGGGATTCATCCAGAATCCTTGACTCTGTTGTTGGTTTCTGATAGACTCTGCGACCGGCAGCAGTAAAAATCCTTGCCTTGTTTACGGTGTGCTGGTATAATCTTACGCGCCTTAAGGCTTGAAACTTAACAATTTACTTGCCGACGTAGCTCAATCCGGCAGAGCAACTCACTTGTAATGAGTAGGTTATGGGTTCAAGTCCCATCGTCGGCTCAAGTTGCAGGTTGGTGAGTGGGATTGATTCGAACAATCCTGCTTACGAACAGGCAACTGTTCGGGAAAAAGAATGGGCAGTTACCCAAGTGGCCAAAGGGGGCTGACTGTAAATCAGCTGTCGACGACTTCGTAGGTTCGAATCCTTCACTGCCCACTAGTCTTTTTCTGGCCGAAGATCTCTCAAACAAGGGAGTACGACAGGAACGGCAAGCCCTCATAGCTCAGTTGGTAGAGCACGCCCTTGGTAAGGGCGAGGTCATGGGTTCAAATCCCATTGAGGGCTCTATTTGCCGGAAAAACACAACGACAATTAGAACTTAGATTCGAGGAGTGAAAGAATGGCGAAGGAGAAATTTGATCGCAGTAAACCCCACCTGAATGTGGGGACAATGGGACATATTGACCATGGGAAGACCACGCTCACAGCAGCGATCACCAAGGTCAGTCAGCTAATGGGATTCGGGGAATACCGTGCAT
>JACDJA010001245.1_pt1 | contig 22028 bp, 19 predicted proteins | sample 7449241 | NCBI WGS metagenome assembly JACDJA01 (sample SAMN14253289, study PRJNA609438) | sludge metagenome | isolation source: initial anaerobic sludge | collected 2018-12-20 | reverse complement strand
TTACCTGGCGCCCGCCGGTTGACACCAAGACCACGGGCCATGTCGCGACAAGGTCCCTGAAGGCGGGCGAGAATCATGTGAAGCTGAACTTCCTCACCCCGCACCAGAAATGGGGCATCCACTCGACCTATTCGGATGTGCTCACGCTGCTCACGCTCAATCGCGGCGGGCCGGTTGTTTGGATTTCCGAGGCCGATGCGAAGAAGGCCGAGGTGGTCGATAACGACTGGGTCGAGGTCTTCAACACCAACGGTGCACTGGTTGCCCGCGCAGTGGTCAGCCAGCGGATCAAGGAGGGCTCGATGTTCATGTATCACGCTCAGGAAAAGATCGTGAATACGCCGGGCAGCGTCGTCACCGGTCGGCGCGGGGGCATCCACAACTCGGTCACAAGGACCGTGGTCAAGCCCACGCATATGATCGGCGGCTATGGCCATCTGGCCTACGGCTTCAACTATTACGGGACCGTCGGCTCGAACCGGGACGAATTCGTGATCCTGCGGCGCATGGACAAGGTGGACTGGCTTGATGAGCCTGCGGGCGAAGGCGGTGCGTTCCAGACGCCCGGACCCATCGTCCACCACGACAACACTAAGACGGAGGCCTGAGAAATGCGGATTCGCGCTCAGATCGGGATGGTGCTCAATCTCGACAAATGCATCGGCTGCCATACCTGCTCGGTCACCTGCAAGAACGTCTGGACCTCACGCGAGGGGGTCGAATACGCTTGGTTCAACAACGTCGAGACCAAACCGGGCATCGGTTATCCCAAGGACTGGGAAAACCAGAAGCGCTGGAACGGCGGCTGGGTGCGCACCCGTTCAGGTGCGCTGCAGCCGAAACAGGGGGCAAAGTGGCGGATTCTGGCGAATATCTTCGCGAACCCCAACCTGCCCGAGATCGACGATTTCTACGAACCGTTCGATTTTGACTACGACCACCTGAAATCCGCGCCCGAGATGCAGAACTTTCCCACCGCACGCCCGCGCTCGGTGATCTCGGGCGAACGGATGGAAAAGATCGAATGGGGCCCCAACTGGGAGGAAATCCTTGGCGGCGAATTCGAGAAGCGCAGCCAGGATTACAACTTCGAGGGCATCCAGAAGGAAATCTACGGGCAGTACGAAAACACCTTCATGATGTACCTGCCCCGACTGTGCGAACACTGCCTGAACCCGACTTGTGTCGCCTCGTGCCCGTCGGGCGCGATCTACAAGCGCGAGGACGACGGGGTTGTGCTGATCGACCAGGAGAAGTGCCGCGGCTGGCGCATGTGCGTCTCGGGCTGTCCCTACAAGAAGATCTATTACAACTGGTCCACCGGCAAATCCGAGAAATGCACCCTTTGCTATCCGCGTCTCGAGTCCGGCCTGCCCACGGTCTGCTCGGAAACCTGCGTTGGCCGCATCCGCTATCTGGGCGTGATGCTGTATGATGCCGACAAGATCCAGGAAGCGGCCTCGACCCCGGACGAGAAGGACCTCTACGCCGCGCAGCTCGACGTGTTCCTCGACCCCAACGACCCCAAGGTAATCGAGGAAGCATTGGCCCAGGGCATTCCGGCCGACTGGGTAAAGGGCGCGCAGAAATCGCCGATCTGGAAGATGGCGATGGAGTGGAAGATCGCTTTCCCGCTGCACCCTGAATACCGCACCCTGCCTATGGTGTGGTATGTGCCGCCGCTGTCGCCAATCCAGAACGCCGCCGAGGCGGGCGCCGTAGCGGTGCTGGACGACATGCCGGATGTGCGCAGCCTGCGCATCCCGGTGCGATATCTGGCAAACCTGCTGACCGCCGGGCTCGAGGAGCCCATCGTCTCGGCACTGGAGCGGATGCTCGCCATGCGCAGCTACATGCGCTCGAAATCGGTGGACGGGGTTATCAACCTTGGCGCGGCACAGCGCGTCGGGCTGACCCCTCACCAGATCGACGAGATGTATCAGCTGCTCGCCATCGCCAATTACGAGGATCGCTTCGTTATCCCGACCACGCACCGCGAACTGGTCGAGGATGCCTACGATCTGCACGGCGGCTGCGGTTTCACCGACGGAAACGGCTGTTCGACGGGGTCCTCTGGCTCGACGATCTTTTCAGGCAAGAAATTCCGCAGCCCGCAGGAATTCATCGCAGGAGACCGGCCATGAGAACCTTCAAGGCATTGTCGTTGCTGCTGTCGTATCCGTCTGCTGAGATGCAGGCCGCCATCCCCGCCATCCGTGAGGTTCTGGCCGAAGAAGGCATTGCCCCGCCCGGCGCGCTCGACGCACTGCTCGAGCGGGTGCGGACGGGCGATCTTTATGATCTGCAGGAGGATTACGTTCTGCTCTTCGATCGCTCGCGCAGCCTGTCGCTGAACCTGTTCGAACATCTGCACGGCGAAAGCCGTGATAGGGGCGGGGCGATGGTCGATCTGCTCGAGATGTATCGCGCGGGCGGTCTCGATCTCGACGGCACCGAACTGCCCGATCACCTGCCGGTGCTGCTCGAGTATCTCTCGACCCGCCCGCTGGATGAGGCGCGGGACGTGCTGGCCGATGCGGGACATATCATCGCTGCACTCCATGAACGGCTGACGCGGCGCGGCACGCTATATGCGGCAGCGCTGGGGGTGCTGACGGTGCTCGCACGCGCCAACACCGACACCGAAGAAGCGCAGGCGCTGCTGGAGCAGCCCGACGACGACCCCGAAGATCTCGAGGCACTGGACGAGGTCTGGGAGGAAGCCGCCGTCACCTTCGGCCCCGACCCGAACGCCGGCTGCCCGATCAGCCGCGACCTTCTGGCCCGAATCGACGTGGCCATGGGCTCCAATTCCACCCCAGCGGCCAGCTGACAGGAGGACGACATGCATAATTTCCTCTTCGGAACCTTTCCCTATATCGCGATCACGGTCATGATCCTGGGCTCGATCATCCGCTATGAACGCGATCCGTTCACCTGGAAATCAGGTTCGAGCCAGATGCTGCGCAAGCGCATGTTCTTCTGGGGCTCGGTCCTGTTCCATGTCGGTGTGCTGTTCATTCTTGGCGGCCATATCGCAGGGCTTCTCGTGCCGATCTCGGTCTGGGAATTCTTCGGCGTGAGCCATGGCGCAAAGCAGGTTCTCGCCATGGTCTCGGGCGGGTTGGCCGGGCTGATGGCGATCATCGGTGCGATCATCCTGCTCTGGCGTCGCATGGGCGACCCGCGCATCAAGGCCAATTCGACCATTGCCGATACCGGCATCCTGATCCTGCTGACGCTGCAGCTTGCGCTTGGTCTCGCGACCGTGCCGGTCTCGGCCCAGCATCTTGACGGGTCGGAGATGATGCTCTTCATCAACTGGGCGCAGGCTGTGGTCTACTTTGGCGCCGATCCGGCCAGCTACCTCATCGGTGCAAGCTGGGTGGTGAAGACCCATGTGCTGCTGGGCCTGACGATCTTCCTGCTGTTCCCGTTCACGCGGCTGGTGCATATGGTTTCGGCCCCGGTGCGCTTTCTCTGGCGGCCAGGCTGGCAGATCGTGCGCACCCGGCGCGGAGCCAAGCCCAGCCCGCGTGGCCTGAGCCCGCTGCCGCGCGATCTTGCCAAGCGCGACGCGCTTGACGAGGCCCGCGCCCGCCGCGATACGGCGATCCAGCATCCTGCGGAGTGAGCAAGATGGAACGCAAACCGCTACTGCCGCCTGTGGTCGTCAATGGCACCACAATTCCTGCCGAACGGATCGCCGACGAGGCCCAGAACCACCCGGCGCCCAAGAACAAGCCAGGGCTTGCCTGGCGCGCGGCGGCCCGCGCGCTGGCCCTGCGCGAGCTCATGCTGCAGGAGGCGCGGGCACGCGGCCTGGACCCTGACCCGGCGGAACTGTCGCCCGGCAAATGGGAGACGGACGAGGAAGCACTGGTCCGCCAGCTGCTGGAATCGGAAATCCGCCCCTCCCCGATGGACGAGGCGCCACTGCGGGCGATCTACGACGCCCATCCAGAACGATTCCGCAGCCCCTCGCTCTACCAGGTCGCACATATCCTCATCCCGGCGCCCGGGGATGGTCCGGCGCGTGACCTTGCCCGCGATGAGGCCGAGGCGGTGCTCGCGCGCGTACGGCAAAGCCCGCGCCTGTTCGGCGCCGTTGCGCGCGAAGTAAGCGCCTGCGAGTCGCGCCAGAACGACGGCATGCTTGGGCAGATCGCTTCCGGCGATACGGTGCCGGAATTCGAGGCGGCGCTACACGACATGGAAGAGGGCGCCATCTCGGAATCCCCGGTCGAGACCCGCTACGGCTTCCACATCATCCGGCTCGATGCCAGGGCCGATGGCAAGATCCTGCCCTTCGAGGCCGTGCTCCCGCATCTGCACGAAGCACAGGAAAAGGCCGAATGGGTCCGGGCCTGCCGCGCGTTCGCCGAAAGCCTCGCGGCGGCGGCAGATGTGCAGGGCGTGAGCTTCTCAGCCGCCGCCTGACTGGCCACCACCCCGGAGGCCCTTGCCATCCGCCCCCCAGGATCGGGCGGATGGCAGGACCGCCTTACCCGGCCCCTCTCGGCATTGGATTGGTCCCGGCCTTGTAGGCCGACCAGTCCTGGATATCGGGGTAATGCTGCCGCCGCCATGCGCGCACCCTGGGATTCATCCGCCGCCGCCATGCCGGCGGGATCATGGCCAGCGCCGTCATCGGCGGATAGCCGGTAGGCAGTTGCGGCGCCTCGGCCTCGGTATAGGATTGCAGAAGCGGAAAGCGCCGCATCGGATGCAGATGGTGGTCGGCGTGACGCTGCAGGTTGATCAGCAGCAGGTTGGACACCCGATGCGTTGAATCCCAGCTGTGCTGCGGCCCGACGGGCTCATACTCGCCGCCCCCCTTATGACGTCGGGTCAGGCCGTAGTGTTCGACATAATTCGTCAGCTCCAGCTGCCAGATGGCGACGAACGCCTGAAAGACGAAAAGACCGACGCCAAGCCAGCCACCAATCAGCCAGGCAATCACCAGCGCAGCGAGTTGCAGCGCGCCATAGCGCCAGAAGGGGTTGCGCCGGCTCCAGACCGGGCGCTTTGCGCGGGCGAGCATGGCACGTTCCGCCCGCCACGCGGAACCCGGCCCTTGCCACAGTACGCGCGGGAAAAAGCGCAGGAAGCTTTCGTTGTATTTCGCCGTCACCGTGTCGCGCGGCGTGCCGACCCAGGGATGATGCACCAGCAGATGCTCGGTTCGGAAATGGCTGTAGAGCACGACGGCCAGCAGCAGATCACCCAGCCAGCGCTCAAAGGCGGCGGGCTTGTGCATGAGCTCATGCGCATAGACTATTCCCACGGTGCCAGTCGTCACGCCGATACCGAACATGACGGCGTATTTCTCCCAAAGCGGGAAGTCGGCGACATGGGTAAGGTACCAGATGCCGCCGAACAGCAGGGCAGCCTCGATCGGGAACCACAGCCAGGTCAGCAGCCGGAACCAGAAGAGTTCGCTATCGGACGTGTTGGTGTCGGGATTGCGCAGGTCCTTGCCCAGGATGAGATCGAAGACCGGCATCATCACCCAGCCCCAGAGCGGTATGAGGGCGATCCACCAGCCGCCTCTCAGGATTGCCAGCACGGCAAGCGGCACGAAGGTCATGGTGATCCAATAGGGCCAGGCGGCGGGGGGGGCTCCGGTGCGAGTCATGTTTCCCTCGGGGTCAGGCGCAACCAGATGCCGTCACGGCCACGCACGGTGAGTTGTGCTACTGGAACCGGGTCGCGGCCCGGCACGCAGTCGACACGATAATGACGAATGATCATGGCGAGGGCGAGCACGCCCTCGGTCATCGCAAAGGCCGATCCGGGGCAGACGCGCAGTCCCGCCGAGAAGGGGAAGAACGCATCACGCGCCGAAGCACGGCCTTCCTCGGTCGCCCAGCGGCCAGGGTCGAAACCATGCGGATTCTGCCACAGGCGCTCGTGGCGGTGCAGGTGCCACTGGCTGACAACGACCTGCGCGCCCTTGGGCACCCGGCGGCCACGAAAGCACTCTTCCCGCGCAGCCTCGCGAAGGAGCATCGGCACGGGGGGATAAAGGCGCATTGTCTCGTTGAATGTGGCACGGGCAAATCTAAGCTTTGAGACGGTTGAGAAGTAGATCGTCTCGGGTTCGATGACCGCGCGGGCCTCTTTGGCCACCTTCTCCTGCCAGTCAGGATAGCGGCCGAGAAGCCACAGCGCCCAGGCCAGTGCCGAGGCGCTGGTTTCGTGCCCCGCCAGAACGAAGATACCAACCTGATCGACCATATCCTCGGGCGAAAAGAGCGTGCCTGTCACCGGGTCCGGCGTCGTCATCAATCGTGTCGCCAGATCGTCGGGCGCCCTGCCCTGCGCGATCAGCGCGGCGCGCGCATCCACAAGTTCACGGATCGCCTCGCGGATACGCGCCGCCGTCGCCCGCGTGCGCCGCCCGTGCAGACGCGGGACCCAGCGCGGCAGCGGCAGGAGAGAGCCCGCATTCACCAGTGGACGCGAGCGCTGATGCTCGCGGAAGGCCGCAAATATCTGCTGCGCGGTCTCGTCCTCGACCGGGATCGAGAACAGCGCACGAAAGATCACGTCGAGCGCCAGATGGCCGGTGAAGGGCTCGGCGTCGAAGGGGCGCCCATCGGCAACCGGGGCGAACCGGCCCACGGCCGCGCGGGCGGCGTCCCAGATTGCAGGAAAGATTTCGCGCACCCGCCCGGATTCGAAGGCGGGATCAACGATACGGCGCTGGCGATGCCATTCCTCGCCGTTGGTGATGAAGATCGAGTGGCCGAGCAATGGCGCAAGCCCCTCGAACAGGCGGGCCGATTTGGGAAAATCATCCGGTCGCCCCGAAAGGACGAGATGCACGAGTTCGGGGTCGTTACACAGGAAGGAATGAAAGAACGGGCTGCGGAACTCGGCCATCTTGGCGCGGTAAAGACGTTCCGGCTGTGCCGAGAGAATGTCCCGGCGGAAGTAGCGCAACCAGGACAGAAAGGACACGCGGCCCGGTCGCGCGTCCGGCCTGGGCGGCAGCGGACGATCCGGCACTGCGGCAAAGGGGCATCCACCCCCCGCACCGTTGGTCAGTGCCCCCGTCGGCTGGTCCATGGTCCCTCTCTCTCGCGCCCGAGGTGGCGGGCGGGATCATGGCCTGTCAATGCGGCGAAATGACGGCTCAGGCAAGAATGCGATGCCTCAGGCCGCTGGCCAGCGTCCAGAGCAGCCCGAAGAACGCGAGCGCCCAGGCCGCAACCGCCAGCAGAAAGAAGCCGCGCGTAAAGCCCTGAAGAAACCCGAATTCCATGGCCTCATCCAGCCGCCAGGTGCAGGCGGAATACATTCCAAGCGGAAACACTGCGCCCCAATACAGAGGATCGTAGCGTAATGGGAAACGCTCAACCCCGTGTCGCCAGACACCGAGCACCAGCAGCATCGGGATCCACCACGTCCCGGTCGCCCAGTAGAACAGAGTGAACCCCTTGATGAACGGCAGAAGCGAGGTGAGATAAGGCGCATGCGGCGCCTCGAGCACGAGAAGCGAGCCCGCGAGCGTCGAGATCGCCATCGCCCCCATGTTGATCCAGTAGGGCGGAGACAGGTCCGAGGGCGAGAAGCGAAAGAACGTATAGCGAAAGAAGATCAGCGCCATCATCCAGATGTAGAGCATGCCACCGAAAAGCCAGCTCGACAGGGCCAGAAAGTTCAGTTCCAGCCGCGCGGGCTGCACCATATGCGAGGCAAGCAGCGCACTGGTCACCGATACGGCCTGTGTGGCGACCACCGCCAGCAGCCAGGCGCCAGAGATTCCACGCTCGAAGGGCGGCTTGTCACGGCGAATGGTGAGCGCGGTAAAGATCGTGTAGGTAAGCACCAGCCACAGCGCCACGGTGACGCCCCAGAGCACGCCCCCGGTGACGAAATCCCCACGCAGGATCATGAACTGGCTGGCGACGATCCCTGTTCCGGCAACTGCCGTGAAATAGCCCGGCCCTGTGGCATGGGTGAACATGTCCCCAAAGAAACGACGCGGATAGCGCACTGCTCGCAGGAAATAGAGCACAACCAGCACCGCATATTGCGCAACATTCAACCAGAACAGCGCCCGCGCGAGCAGCAGATACCCCAACATGTGTGCGGCGAGTGAAATGATCCCCGTCGCCATGACAAGGCCAAAATAAGCAGGCGACAAGGATGCAAGCGCGGATTCGGCCACGGATTCGGGCACATTCTCGCGCGGGGCGGCGGGGACGGGTCTCATCATTCGCCTTTCGCTCGGGCCATGCGCAACTCTGCCGCGCCTCGTCGGCGCGGGCAACAGGTTGGATTGCCTCTGCGACACCGCGTCAGGCGGTCAGGGAACCAGTCAGATACGGAAGAACGGCTCTATATCGACGCCCGCGAGCCAGGGATGGATCAGGATGAAGAACCCGACGAGCAGCAACGTGATGATGGCGCGCAGGAAGGTCCCGCCACCCGGTCGCCACGAAGCATTGCGCATGGTGGCGAGAGTTGCGGTCCACTCATCTTCGCCCATGAGACGGCGCGTGCGGCGATCTAGCGCGAGCATGCCGAAGACTGCAAAAAGAATGAATCCGCCAAACAGGATCGCGTGGGCCACATCGCCGTTCACGACCAGATGCGCGACAGCCCAGATGAGCGCCGAAACAAGGATCGGATGGCGCACGAGCCGCAGGACGCCGGGCCGGGCCGGGTCGAATGTGCCATGCGTGCCGCCGAACGAGAACGGATTGGCCCGTCCGAGCCCGAAAGCAAGGCATCCGAGCCCCACGACCATCGACGCCAGCACAAACCACGGCCCCCAGAGCGGCATCGGCCAGAGCTCGATATAGGGTGCGCGACCGGCGGCCCGGAGAAGCCAGAGGAACAGGACCACCGAAAGGGTCGAATAGGCGGCGATATAGCCGCCGCGTCCGATGGTGGCGATGAGCCGGTTGCGCAGGGCAGGCCGTGACGGAATCATGTGTGACAGCATGAACACCGCCCAGGCGGCAATATATTCGCCCCAGCCAATCATACTGCGCGCGCCTTTCCTGAAACCGCCTTCTTCGCCAGCCTCGGCCCGGTGAGGACCGGCCAGAACAGGATGGAGAACCCGCCGAAGGCACCAATCCACAACACTGCGGCCAAATGCAGGAGGCCCATCGTTCCCGGCACGAACCCGGCCGCAAGCCGCACGACCACGGATGCCGTCAGCGCAAGATAGCATGCGGTCAGCCAGCCGCCCGCATGCAGCGCGCGCCCGGTATGGCCCAGCGCCGCACGCCCCATGACGGCAAGCGTCATCAGCCCGATCGTACCCGCCATCCACACATGCAGCGCCGCCGCTTGCGGCAGCAGCCCGATCGCCCCGGCCCCGGCAGCGATGAAGCCTAGCGACAGCAGCAGATAGGCGAGGTGCAGAACCCACAGCAGCGGCTCGGGGCCGGTGGCCAGGGGCTGCCAGCGTGATTGCCGCCAAAGATGCGCAAACCCCGCGATGACAAGCAGAGCGCCCGTGACCACAGTATTCGGCGCCAGCACGAACAGGATCAGCGCGACCCCGTTCAGCGCCAGGATCGCCGCATCAGGCCGTGAAAATGGCACTGGCAGCTCGGTAATCTTGCGCTGGGCCAGCCAGTTGCGCGTGAAGCTCGGGATGATGCGCCCACCGATGAGCGAGATCAGCATGATGATGACCCCCAGCGCGAAACGCAGGCCGTAACCCTCGGCCGCGCGATGGCCCATGGCGGCCTCGATGTGGAAGGCAGCATTGGCCAGTGCCAGCAGCCCTACAAGGCCAGCGACCGGCAAGTTGCGCCAATTCCGGCCCGCGACGACCTCGCGTGCGATCACGCCGGCAAAGACCACGAGCAGCGCAAGGTCCGCAACCATGACGAGCCACCAGGGCATCCATGCCGAGACAAGGATCGCCAGACGCCCGACGATCCACAGCGCCGACAGCGCCGCAAGCGGCCAGCCGATCACCGGCAGTCGCCCGGTCCAGTTGGGCACCGCCGTCAACACGAAGCCCGCGATCACCGCGCTGGTGTAGCCGAAGACGAATTCATGCGCGTGCCAGTCGAAGGGCGACAACGCGACCGGCAATGCCGCATGCCCGGTCAGCATCAGCACCCACAGCGCCATCCCCAGTGTCGCCCAGATCCCGGCGAACAGGAAAAACGGTCTGAACCCGAACGACAGGACAAGAGGCCCGTGCCAGTTGCGCATTCGTTCGGACATGCTGGTGACCATGTTCGCCTCATTTTCTGCTCGCCGCCGAAAAACCCCGTCCCGGCGTCAAAGTCCAGCACCGGGTTGTCAGGCCGCTAAAGATATACCGCAAATATGTCTTTTATGGCCAGACGGCCAAAGCCAGGAAGCCTGCGACACCCTGCCTCAGACCCGCCCCTCAGGTTGTGCCCTCAGACCTGCCGTCCCTCCTCGGTGACGATATGGGTGAGGGCGATGTCATGGGGCTGCGGGAAGATCGTAGACAGCCGCGCATCATGCAGTCCGATGCCCACGGTCACGGGATGAATCTGCGCGAGGGTCCGGTCGTAATAGCCGCCACCATAGCCCAGGCGATAGCCCTCGCCGTCCCAGCCCAGAAACGGGGCAAGCGCGAGGTCGGGCACCACCAGTTCGTCGGTCGCGGGTTCGGGAATATTCCAGTGGCCGCGCCTGATCGGATCACCCTGCTTCCACGGCTTGAAGACCAGCGGCGCCTTTTGCACCGCGACCACCGGCATCGCGGTAGTCGCGCCACGATCCTGCAGCCGGATGAGCCAGTTGCGCAGGTCGGGTTCAGACTTGATGGGCCAGTAACCGGCAATGACGCGGCCTGCGACCTCGGGCATGATCTCGTCCAGGAGTGCATCAAGGTGCTGCTCCAGCCGCTCCGCCAACGCCTGCCTCTCCGCCACCGTCAGCGCCGCGCGCGCGGCGAGCGCCTGCTTGCGTTGCGCCTTGCGCCAGCGGGCCACATCGCGGGCCTGCTCGGCGTCGGTGCCGGCTTCCTCGCCAAACCAGCCCGGGGCGATCTCGCCAGCCATGCAGGCGGGCGAGGCATAGCCGGTGGGTGTATCGTCGTCACTCATGTCACATGTTCCTTCAGCCGTTCGAGCAGCACATCTCTCAGAATCACGGTCGCGCTGCGGTCGATGTCATGGGTCGAGGTCAGAAGCGCCACCGGCCCCTTGCGCGCAAGCTCGAGCACTTTCGCCACAACTTCAGGCTTGTCGTCCAGCTCGGCGCGGTAGCGGCGCTGGAACTCGGGCCAGCGCGGCTCGATATCCGCGTGATACCATTTGCGCAGATCATTCGACGGGGCGATGTCCTTCAGCCATTCATCAGGCTGAAATCGCTCTTTTGACAGCCCGCGTGGCCATAGCCGGTCCACGAAGATGCGCGCGCCCGAGCGCGATTCCCAGTCATCATAGACGCGCACGACCTCGACCGGAAAGCGTGGGGTCATTTGCCCGCGTCCTCTTCGGCGAACATGTCGAGGGTCTTCACCGAATGGGCAAAGGAAGCACCCGCGCGCATCTCGGCGGCAACCCAGATCGCCTCCATGATTTCTTCCTGCGACGCGCCTGCGCGCCGGGCACCCTTCACATGGCCCTCGATGCACCACGGGCATTGCGTGACATGGGCGACTGCGGCGGCGATGAGTTGCTTGGTCTTGGTATCCAGCGCGCCGGGCGCGAACACCGCCTTGGAAAACTCGCGGAACGCATCATCGGGCTTGGGTGCGAGCTTGTGGCGCAGTTCGGACAGTTCACGGGTTGCTTTGGGAAGGCGCATGTCAGCCATGGCGGGGTCCTTCTGCTGCGCCGAGGCTGATCGGGCAGGCGGCGGCGGCGCGGCGGGCCTCCTGCCCCAGGGCTCCCGGGCCGGTGGACCTGCACGGGGCCTGTATCCGAGATAGGGTCTGGAGCGGCGCGGGTAAATACCCCGGCCCGCAGGCGGCAGCTGACTACCCCCGCATCCGCCGCACACATCCAGCGCAATAACGGGGCAGGCTGGCGGGGCCGCCCCCTCAGGCGGCCTCGTCTTCCTTCGTCTTCTCGGCCTCTTCAGCCATCTGCCGCGCCCAGAGCCCGGCGTAGCGACCACGCTGCGCCAGCAATTCCTCGTGGCCGCCCTGTTCGACAATGCGGCCGTCATCAAGCACGCAGATGAGATCGGCTCCCGCCACGGTCGAGAGCCGGTGCGCGATCATGATGACGCTGCGACCACGGCCCATCGCGTCAAGCTGTGCCTGGATTTCACGCTCGGTCGCGGTGTCGAGGGCCGAGGTTGCCTCGTCAAGAATGAGGATCGGCGGATTCTTGAGAAGCGTGCGCGCGATACCCACCCGCTGCTTTTCTCCGCCCGAGAGCTTCAGCCCGCGCTCTCCCACCTGCGTCGCGTAACCCTTGGGCAGAGCCAGGATGAAATCGTGAATATGGGCCGCACGGGCGGCAGCTTCGATTTCGGCATCGCTCGCGCCGTCTTGCCCGTAGGCGATGTTGTATCGGATCGTGTCGTTGAAAAGCACCGTGTCCTGCGGCACCACCCCGATGGCCGCGTGGAGCGAGCCCTGCGTCACCTCGCGGATGTCCTGCCCGTCGATACGGATCGCGCCGCCCTGCACGTCATAGAAGCGAAACAGCAGCCGCCCGATGGTCGACTTGCCCGCCCCTGAGGGACCGACGAAGGCCACGGTCTGCCCGGGTGCGACGCGTACGAAAAAATCGCGCAGGATCGGACGATCGGGATCATAGCCAAAATCGACATGATCAAAGACGATTTCACCCTGCGAAACCTCCAACGCGGTTGCATCCGCGCTGTCCGTCACCTCGGCTGGCTGATTGAGCAATTCGAACATCTCGGCCATGTCGACCAGTGCCTGACGGATGTCGCGATACATGGAACCAAGAAAGTTCAGCGGCTGGGTAATCTGGATCATGTAGGCGTTCACCATCACGAAATCGCCTACCGTCAGGCTACCACGCTCGACTCCGAGCGCCGCCATGACCATGACCCCGATCAGGCCCACCGTGATGATCGCCGACTGACCGAAGTTCAGGACCGCAAGGCTCGTGTTGGTGCGTTTCGCCGCAACCTCGTATCCGGCCATCGCCTCGTCGTAGCGGCGGGCTTCGCGGTCTTCGGCATTGAAATATTTCACCGTCTCGAAGTTCAGCATCGAGTCGACGGCCTTCTGGTTGGCCTCGGTGTCGCGGTCGTTCATCTCGCGGCGAATGGCCACGCGCCATTCGGTGAGGGCGAAGGTGAAGACGATATAGACCGCAACCGTCCCCGCCACGACGAACATGTAGTTTATGTCAAGAAGCCACCACAGCATCGCCGCCGTCAGCACCAGTTCCAGCACCAGCGGCCCAACGCTGAACAGCAGCACCCGCAGCAGGAAATCGACGCCCTTCACCCCGCGCTCGATCACGCGCGACAGGCCGCCGGTCTTGCGCGTGATATGGTAGCGCATCGACAGGCGATGGATGTGGCGAAAGGTCTGGAGGGCAATCTTGCGCAGTGCCCGCTGACCGACGCTGGAAAACACTGCGTCACGGGCCTGTGCGAACGCCACGTTCAGGAGCCGTGCAACGCCATACGCCACCGTAAGGCCGATGGCGCCCAGAACGAGCATCTGCGCGCCACTGTCCATCGTCCCGGACAGCGCATCAACCGCCCATTTGTAGATGACGGGCGTGCCGATCGCGACGGCCTTGCTGAGGCCCAGGAAGATCAGCGCGGCGATGACACGCAGCTTTACACCCGTCTCGCCCGGCGGCCACAGGTAAGGCGCCACCGCACGGATCGTACCGGGGCCGCGGTCTTCGGGATCGTTGGGTACAGAAGAATCTGCAGCTACGGAGCGGCGCATCTAGGATCCTGTCAGTGGTGCAGCGTCCGACATAGGCAGCCGGGCGCGAAAATGCCAGAGTGGCACACGTTTGCGAGGAGTCAGGGCAGGCTTTCAGCGTCGATCTGCGGCAGAAGGAACACCTGTCCCGGATAGATGAGGTTCGGGTCACGGATCCGGTCGCGGTTGGCCTCGAATACCTGAACGTAGAGGATGCCGCGTCCATAGCGTTCGCGGGCGATTCGCCACAGCGAATTGCCGGGCTGGACCGTACGTACAGCGATGCCGGCCGATTCCTGCGCCCCCGCCTCCATCGCAGCGGCAAGGGAAACGGTCGACTCGCGCAGGAAGGGCGATTCGATGCGGCTTGTCACCTCACCGCCCGCGTCCATCTGGTCCACCCGCAACGTATAGATGCCCGGAGCAACCTCGGGCAGGGCCACATCCCAGCGTCCATCCATGACCGTCGTGGCCGCAACGGCGGCGTTATCAAGATAGATGCGCACGAATCCATCGTCCCCCGCACGCCCGGCAAGCGACACCTCGCCCTCGGGATCGTAGGCGATGAGATCGAGCGCAACCGAATCGACCGGAACACCCTCGACCGCAGGCGGGGGGCCAAGCACGCGCACCCCGCGCGAATCGAGAGCAAGGACCGGCGGCAGCGCTCCGACCGCCGGCTCGCCTCCGGCAAGATCAGTGCCGGGGACGGCAATCTGCGGAGCATCGCCCATCCCCACCTCCGCCGCGCGCGGAGCCACATCGGCCATGGCCTGCGCCGCAGGAGCTGGCGCAACGGCGGGCGAGGGCGCGGGGGCGGCCCCCGGCGCTTCAGGCCGAGTGCCCTCGGATGGCGCGACCGGAGAGGCAGGCTCGGGTGCGGGCCGCTCGGGGGGGACAAGCGCAGGCCTGGATCCGGTCGCAATCATCGGGTCTTCGGTCAAAGGCCCCAGGGCCCCGGCTTCGTCGCCGACCAGAGTGGGCGATTTGGCTTCGCCCGGTGTCGGCGGAACCTCGGGCGGCGGAATGGCCGCCCTGTCAGCAGCCGGAGGGGCCACCGGAGCGGCGCCGGGCGCTGCAAGCTCGGGTGAACCAGGACGGTCAACTCGATCTGCGGCGGCTGCCATACTGGCCTGGCTGTCGGCCTCGGCCACGGGCGGAGGAGGCACCCCGTCGGGCGGCGGCGGCATGTCGGCGGCGCCTGGTGCCTCAGCATCGGCGAGCGTGAAATCGGCGGACTCGGGGTCGGATTGGGGCTCGGGCCTCACAGGCGAGGCTCGCGGGGCGATCAGGATTTCCTGGCCTGAAGGGAGCGCGCGGCCCTCAGGATCCGCGAGCAGCGCCAGCATTTGCGGCGCGTCACGCGGCTGCAGCGACAGGATCGTGGCGAACTGGCCGTCGGCCCCGACGCTGGCACGCGCGACTTCCGTGCCGTCCAGCAGGATCGCCACCTCTTCGCCCGGAAGGGCGCGACCTGCGATCACCGACAGCCCGTCCGCCTCGACCCGCAACGAAACGACCTCGGGCATGACCGGCGACGGGTCTTCCATCTCCGGCGCAGGCGCGGTCGCGGCGGGAGCAGCCGCTTCAGGCTCCGGCCCGACTTCGGATGTTACAGAGGCCGCCGCACCAGGCTCCATCCCGGGCTCAGGCGCGGCGGAGACAGGCGCTTCCTGCTCCTGCTCGGCCTCGGGCATCACAGGCGCAGCCGCTTCAGGCTCCGTCGCAGCCTCGGGCAGCACCGGCGCCGAACTGACTTCGGGCGCGGTCGGCTCAGGGGGGATCGGTGCGGGCGTATCAGGGCGTGGAAGCAGCACGAGCACAGCCACGGCCAGTGCCGATGCCCCTGCAGCTCCGGCCAGCCAGGCCCAGGCAATACGCATGCTCAGGCGCCCCTTTCGCAGATCCCGGGGCAAGCATAACGGCGCCCGCGCGCATGGTCAAAAGGCAACATCGCGCGGGCAGGGATCAGGTCAGAGACCGGCCGCAACCGCCTCCCAGTTCACCAGATTATCGAGGAAATTGGTGATATAGGCAGGGCGCTTGTTGCGAAAGTCGATGTAGTAGGAATGCTCCCACACATCGATGCCCAGAAGTGCCTTCTGGTCAAAGCACAGCGGGTTCACACCGTTCTCGGTCTTGGTGACCTTGAGGCTGCCGTCCTTGTCCTTCACCAGCCAGGCCCAACCCGAGCCGAACTGCCCACCACCGGCCGCAGTGAATTCATCCTTGAACTTCTGCACCGAGCCGAAAGACTCGGTCAGCGACTTTTCCAGCTCGCCGGGAATCTTGCCCGAATCCGGTGTCATCCAGCCCCAGAACTGGTTGTGGTTCCAGAGTTGCGAAATATTGTTGAAGATGCCGTTTTGCGCGACCGCACCGGCCTGATACGTGCCGGTAATGATCTCCTCGAGGGACTTGCCCTCCCATTCGGTTCCGGCAATCGCCTTGTTACCGTTGTCCACATAGGCCTTGTGGTGAAGGTCGTGGTGATATTCCAGCGTCTCGCGCGACATGCCCTTGGCGGCAAGCGCGTCATGAGCATAGGGGAGGTCGGGAAGGGAAAAAGCCATTTCGAAGACTCCTGTTCTGGAATGGTCATGTCTTAGAAAGGGACTCGCCGGGGGAAGGTCAAGCCCGGGCACGGCTGGCCAGACGGCAATTCCCGCCAGCCTCGTGCCCTCTCGTGCCCTGCAGCTGGCGAACGCCCGCGCGCAAGATACGCGGGCCCCGAATTCAGAACACGCCTACCGCGCCGTCGCGCGCCGAGCGATCCAGCAGTGCCTGCGCATAGCCCGCGACCGATCTGAACACGATCACGCGCCAGTCATCCCCGCCCTCGCACCAGAAGGCTGCGGCCACCTGGCCCAGCCGGGTGCGGCGAATCTCTCCCTGGGGAAGGCTGTCGGGGTGCAGGTCGGCCGGGCTGCATTTGGCCAGCACCTCGCGCGCATGGCGCCCCTCGACCGCAAAAACCGCGCGCGCATCCGAGACGTCGACCGCCAGATGGGGCTTGCCGTCGAGCGCCCTGTCGATTTCCGCGACCGCCGCCCCGGCCTCGCCGTCGGGCAGAATGAGAAGCAATTCGTCGGGCGACATCCAGGCCACCGCGCCGGATTTTCCTCGCGTGATGCCGCGCAGCGGCGGCATGGCGGCGCCCGTCACCTTCGTCACCACTGCAGCCAGCGCCCCGTCGCCCAGATCGCCGCGCAGGGTCACCATACCCTGTGCGCCAGTATCGCGCACGGTGACGCCGATGGATGCTGACTCAGCCATCCTGCTTCTCTCCCGCCTTGTCGAAGAAGACCTGATCGACAATCTTCGCCCGCACCGGGTCCGGCCCGGCGCCGAATTCCAGCATCTCTCCCATGCGGTCCGGCCCGCGCTCGACAAGGGCCATCGCAATGCCGCGCCCCAGCGTCGGCGAGAAATAGGTCGAGGTCACCCGTCCCTGCACGTTCCTCTGTCCGTTCGCGTTGATCCCCGGCGCCAGCGCATAGGCGCCCTCCGGAAGGACCGAGCCATCCTCGGTCTCAAGACCCACCAGCCGCCAGCGCAAGGGATCGACCATCGCGGTCCGCGCCTGGCCGCGCTTGCCGATGAAGTCTTCCTTCTTCTTCGAGACCGCCCAGGACATGCCCAGGTCCTGCGGTATCACCGTGCCGTCGGTCTCGTCGCCGATCATGATGAACCCCTTCTCGGCCCGCATGACGTGCAGCGCTTCGGTTCCGTAGGGTTGCATTCCGAACTCCACCCCTGCAGCAAGAACCGCATCCCAGAGCCCGCGGGCCTGACCGGCAGGCACCGCGATCTCGTAGGAGAGCTCCCCCGAGAAGCTGATACGAAACACCCGAACCGGGAACCCTGCAAGCGTTCCCTCGACCCAGTGCATGAAGGGCAACGCCTCTTTCGAGACATCGATGCCGCCGAGCTTTTCCAGCACCTTGCGCGCATTGGGCCCGACAACCCCGATCTGGCCCCATTGCTCGGTGACATTGGCGGTATAGACCTGCCAGTCCCACCATTCGCATTGCAGCCAGTCTTCCATCTGGGCATGGACATTCTCGGCGCCGCCCGAGGTCGTGTGGCACAGCCAGCTGTCCTCGGACAGCCGCGCGACGACGCCGTCATCGACGAGAAAGCCCTGCTCGCTGCACATCAGGCCATAGCGGCAGCGACCGACGGCAAGGTTCGACATCATGTTCGTATACATCATGTCGAGGAACCGGCCCGCATCCGGCCCCTTCACGATGATCTTGCCAAGCGTCGAGGCATCGAGCACGCCCACATTGCGCCTGACGTTGAGGATTTCGCGGTTCACGGCGTCCTTCACCGTCTCGCCCAGACCCGGATAGCTGTACGGCCTGCGCCAGTGCCCCACGGGCTCGAACTCGGCCCCCTGCGCCTCGTGCCATGAATCCATCGCCGTGCGACGCAGCGGCATGAAAGTCTCTCGCGCGGCGGACCCGGCGATGGCTCCCAGCGCGTAGGGCACATAGGGGGGTCGGAAGGTGGTGGTGCCAACCTGCGGAATGGGCGCGTTCAGCGCGTCCGACAGCACAGCCAGGCCGTTGATGTTCGAGAGCTTCCCCTGATCGGTCGCCATGCCCAGCGTGGTATAGCGCTTGGTGTGTTCGACGCTTTCATAACCCTCGCGCGCGGCAAGCTGCACGTCCGACACCTTGACGTCGTTCTGATAGTCGAGCCACATCTTGCTGCGCAGCTTCACCCCCGCGCCCTCAGGCATGAGCCAGACCGGCAGAAGCGCGCCCTCTTCCGCATCCTCGCCCTTCGGCGCCTGGCCTCCATCCTGCCCGATGGCCCGGGCGGCGGCAGCCGCGGCATCCGTCAGCCCTGCGCCGGTGCGCAGATGCCCGCTTGCGGCACCTGCGCAAAGGACGAAGCCCTCGCCATCTGCTCCCAGCGGCGGGCGCGTGGGGTCGGGACAGAAATGGGCCTGCGCATCATCCCAGAGCAGCTTGCCGCCGCAGTGCGACCACAGGTGAACCACTGGCGACCAGCCGCCCGACATGGCGACCGCATCGCAGGGGATTTCCTCGAGAACCGAGCCCTCGCCGACATGCAGCCCGACCTCGACGCCCGTGACATGCGAGCGGCCCTTCACCCGCACCACGGCGCGGCCGGTTTCCACCCGGATGCCGGCGGCGCGGGCACGTTCCGGCAATGCGCCATCAGCCACGGGCCGCGCGTCCAGGATCGCGGGCACGATCAGCCCGGCCTCGGTCAGCGCAAGCGCGGTGCGATAGGCGTCGTCATTGTTGGTCACGATCACGGTGCGGTCGCCTGGGCTGACCGCGTGGTTCACAAGATAGTCGCGCATTGCCGAGGCCAGCATCACGCCGGGAATGTCGTTGCCCGCGAATGACAGCGGCCGCTCCAGCGCACCAGCGGCATTGATGATCTTGCCCGCGCGCACCCGCCACAGGCGCTGGCGCAACCCGCTCTTGTCCGGGAGGTGATCGGTCAGGCGTTCGTGGACAAGCACATAGCCGTGGTCATAGACCCCGGCCGCCATGGCACGGGTGCGCAGGGTGACGTTCTTCATCTTCCCCAGCGTAGCCAAGGTCTCGCCGACCCATTCCTCGGCGGGCTTGCCGTCGATGATCGCGCCATCGACAACCGCGCGGCCACCCCAGTGACCGGTCTGCTCGACCAGAAGCACGCGCTTGCCCGCGCGCCCGGTCTCGAGCGCGGCGGTGAGCCCCGCTATGCCGCCCCCGGCGACGACGACGTCGAAATGCGCGTAGAAATGCTCGTAGCGGTCAGCATCGCGCGCACGCGGTGCGCGGCCCAGGCCCGCCGACTTGCGGATGAAAGGCTCGAACAGATGTTTCCACAGCGGGCGCGGATGGATGAACATCTTGTAGTAGAAGCCCGCCGGCAGAAAGCGTGCGAACAGGCCGTTCACCGCACCGATGTCATAATCAAGGCTTGGCCAGCGGTTCTGGCTTTCGGCGGTCAGCCCGTCAAAGATTTCCTGCGTGGTGGCCCGCGTGTCGGGCTCGAACCTGCCCTCCTCGCCAAGGTTCACCAGCGCATTCGGTTCCTCGACACCATACGCCACCGCACCGCGCGGACGATGATACTTGAACGACCGTCCCATGACGACCTGCCCGCCGGCCAGCAGCGCCGAGGCAAGCGTGTCGCCCGGATGGCCGCGAAAGGTCTTGCCGTCGAAGGTGAAGGTGACCTGACTGTTGCGGTCGATGAGGCGGCCGCCCGAAGAGAGGCGCGTGCTCATGAGAATTCCCTCCAGCGCCAGCCCGGCCGGGCGGCGGTGATCGCGTCACGGATGGCTTGCGGCGGCTCGGAAGTCTGGGCGCGATAGGTCCCAAAGACCTGCAAAGTCGCGGTATCGCGCACGGCGATGAACCATTTCCCGCAGCCATGCGCATGACGCCATCGCTCGAAGTGCAGCCCGCGCGGGTTTTCCTTGAGAAAGAGGTATTCCTCGAATTCCTCGCCGGATGAGCCGGGACCATGGCGCCGCAGATGCGCCTCACCACCGGGTGCCATTTCGGTCTCGTCAGCGGCAATGCCGCAATGGGGGCAAGTCAATATCAGCATGTCCGCGCTCTTTCCTTTGGTCCCCCGCGCATCAATGCGCGACCCCCGCCGCGACGCTCTCGTCGATGAAGCGCCCCTCACGGAAACGGGCAAGCGAGAACGGCGCGGCAAGCGAGCCGGGCTCGCCGCGTGCCATCAGTTCCGCCATCGCCCAGCCCGAACCGGGAATCGACTTGAACCCGCCCGTGCCCCAGCCGCAGTTGATGAAGCAGCCGGCCAACGGAGTCTTCGAGATGATCGGCGAGCGGTCGCCGGTCATGTCCACGATCCCACCCCACTGCCGCAGCATCCGCAGCCGCGACAGCATCGGAAAAGTCTCGATCAGCGCACGCACGGTTTCCTCGACATGGTGGAACGAACCGCGCTGCGTATAGTTGTTGAACCCATCCGCCCCGCCACCGATCACCATCTCGCCCTTGTCGGACTGGCTGAGATAGCCGTGGACGGTGTTGGCCATCACCACCACGTCGATGACAGGCTTGATCGGCTCGGAAACCAGCGCCTGCAAAGCTACCGATTCGATGGGAAGCCGGAACCCGGCCATCTCGGCCAGCAGGCCCGAATGCCCGGCAACAATCATACCCATCCGGTCGCAGGCGATCTCGCCCTTCGTGGTTTGAACTCCGGTGACGCGGCCCTGGCTTTGGTTGATGCCGGTGACCTCGCAGTTCTGGATGATATCCATGCCCATTTCAGAACATGCCCGCGCATATCCCCAAGCCACAGCGTCATGCCGCGCTGTCCCACCACGCGGCTGATAAAGCGCACCCAGCACCGGATAGCGCGGCCCCCCGATCGAGATGATAGGGACCAGCTCTTGCACCCGGGCGGGTTCTATCCAGTCGGTCTTGACCCCCTGCAGCGCATTGGCCTGCGCTGTACGCTTGTAGCCGCGCATCTCATGCTGGGTCTGGGCCAGCATCAGCAGGCCACGGGGGCTGAACATCACGTTATAGTTCAGGTCCTGGCTCAGCGTCTCATAGAGAGAGCGCGCCTTCTCGTAGATCGCCGCCGAGGCGTCCTGAAGGTAGTTCGAGCGGATGATCGTCGTGTTGCGGCCCGTGTTGCCGCCACCAAGCCAGCCCTTCTCGATGATTGCCACATTGCGGATGCCGTGGTTCTTGCCGAGATAATAGGCGGTGGCGAGCCCGTGCCCTCCCGCGCCGATGATGATCGTGTCATATCGCTTCTGCGGCGCGGGACTGCGCCAGGCGCGCTCCCACCCCTGATGATAGCGCAGCCCCTCGCGGGCGATGGCGAAGACGGAATAGCGTTTCATGGGCGCACGACACCTCTGTCGGGGACGGCCGATACTCGCGCATCTACTGTACCCGCATGCAGAAAGGAAGGCGACAGTCTGCGGCAGATCACGGCAGTTTGCGACATGGGGCTGGCGGACCGGCGCTCTGCCCCGGCCCCCAGGTCAATTCCGCAAAGATGAAAGGCGGCGACCCTCTACTCTTTCCGCTTGTCTTCCGGGCGCAATTGCACCGGCGGGCAGGGCCGCGCAAAATCACCAGGTCGTCAATCCTGGCGCGACCCCACGCCTGCGAGTTGCGCCCGGTCGAACACTTCCCTTTCCGGCTGTGCGCGCAAGCCGCAGGTCGCT
>JACDJA010001243.1_pt1 | contig 22078 bp, 14 predicted proteins | sample 7449241 | NCBI WGS metagenome assembly JACDJA01 (sample SAMN14253289, study PRJNA609438) | sludge metagenome | isolation source: initial anaerobic sludge | collected 2018-12-20 | reverse complement strand
TCACGGGCGCAGGGGTCGACACAGCGCTGTGCAACCTACTCACGGAGTGCTACACAACTCCCCATGAGTTCATCGGCAAGTGACATGAGTTCGTTGGCAGACGAGACACGCTGGCTCGACGCCACCGATCAGGCTGCTCTGGTGCGCAGCGGTGAGGTCACACCGCTCGAGCTGCTCGATGCGGCAATCGAACGCATCGAACGCATCGACCCCGCATTGAACGCGGTCGTCATCCGCTGGTTCGATGCCGCTCGCGCCACCGCGGCCGGCCCGTTGCCCGAGGGCCCTTTCCGCGGCGTGCCCACGCTGCTGAAGGATCTGTGGGCGCACTTCGCCGGCCAGCCGCTCACCAACGGCAACCAAGCCCTGAAGGACGTCATGCCCGTGTCGGTCGCCGACACCACGCTGGTGGCGCGCTACCGGGCCGCCGGGTTCGTGATCGCCGGTCGTACCAACAGCCCCGAGTTCGGCAGCCTGCCCGCCACCGAACCCACTGCGTGGGGGGCCACGCGGAACCCGTGGAACACCGACCACTCGCCGGGCGGGTCGAGCGGGGGCGCTGCCGCGGCGGTGGCGGCCGGCATGGTGCCCATCGCCCACGCCAGCGACGGCGGTGGCAGCATCCGCATCCCTGCGTCGGCCTGCGGGCTGGTGGGCCTGAAGCCCACGCAGGGCCGCATCTCGCTGGGCCCGTACCGCGACGAGAGCAACCTGGGCGTCGAGCTGTGCGTCAGCCGCAGCGTGCGCGATACGGCTGCCTTGCTCGACGCGGTGCGCGGGCCGGGCATCGGCGACACCGTCATCGCAGCCCCGCCCGGCCGGCCGTACACCGCAGAGCTGGGTACCGACCCCGGGCGGCTCCGCATCGGCCTGCTCGACCACCATCCGTTCGGTGGCCCGGTGCACGAGCAGTGCGCCCTCGCGGCCCGCAACACGGCGACGCTGCTCGAATCGCTGGGCCATTCCGTGGAGCCCGGCTTCCCGGCAGCGATGTCCGACCCCGAGTTCGCCAGGCGCTTCAGTGCACTGTGGAGCACCAACATGGGCGTCGGCCTCGCACGCATCGCGGCGCAGCTGGGGCGAGAACTGGTGCCCGGCGACGTCGAGCCGGTCAACCAGGCCCAGGCCGACTTCGCCCGCAGCGTCAGCGGCGTCGACTACGCACTGGCGCTGGCCGCCACCGTCGACTTCCGCCGCGCCGTGCAGCAGTGGTGGGCCGATGGGTGGGACCTGCTGCTCACACCCACGCTGGGCGAACCACCCGTCGAGATCGGCACGTTCGCCAACGACCCCGGCAACCCGATGGCGCCGATGGTGCGCGCCGCGGCGTACGTGCCGTTCACCCCTGCGTTCAACGCCAGCGGCCAGCCGGCCATCAGCCTGCCGTTGCACTGGACACCCGACGGTCTGCCCGTCGGCGTGCAGCTGGTTGCCGCGTACGGCCGCGAGGACCTGCTCATCCAGGTGGCCGCGCAGCTGGAAGCCGCGCAACCCTGGGCTCACCGCCGGCCGGCCGTCTGAGGGTGCCGAGCCGAACGACGAGCGCTACTTGTCGAGCTCGGCTCGGTCTTTGCGCAGCTTCGCTTCGATCTCCTCCACTGGCGGCGGCACCTCCACACCCCAGCGGCGCATCGCATCCTCGGTGCGCTTGATCACGATCTCCAGCACCGCGATGCGCGCGTAGCGCTTCTGCTCGCCACCGATGACATCCCATGGAGCCAGCTTGTGATCGGTGCGGAGGAACATCTCCTCGGCGGCTTCGTCGTAGAGGCGGTTCTTCTCGCGATTGCGCCAATCCTCCTCGGTGAGCTTCCAGCGCTTCAACGGCTCGGCAGCACGCCCTTCGAAGCGGCGCAGTTGCTCATCGTCGGTGACGTGCATCCAGAACTTCACCAGGATGACGCTCTCGTTGCACAGCGACTCCTCGAAGTCGACGATGGCCTTGAAGGCACGCTTCCACTCGGCGCGGGTGGCGAACCCTTCCACGCGCTCCACCAGCACTCGGCCGTACCAGCTGCGGTCGAACACGGCCATCTCACCGAGGCCGGGCAGCTCGCGGTAGAAGCGCCACAGGAAGTGCTGGTTCTTCTCCTGCGTGGTGGGCTTGGCGTACGACACGACGGTGTAGTGGCGTGGGTCGAGGTGGCCCACCAGGGCCTTGATGGCGCCGCCTTTGCCGGAGGCATCGGGGCCTTCCATCACCACCAGCAGGCCGGGCCCCAAGGTGCCCGAGCCCATCAGCCCACCGAGGTGCAGTCGCAGCTGGGCCAATCGTCGCTGCCCGGCGGCCAAACGGCGCTCGTACTCGTCGCGGTCGAGCCGGTTTGACATGTCGAGCTTGTCGAGAATGCCCATGGCGCAGCACCCTAGTGTGCGACCTCAGCGTGCCGTCCAGCCGCCATCCACGATCAGGCTCTGGCCGGTGTAGAAGGTGCTGCCAGCGCCTGCCAGGAACAACAGGGCGGCATCGAGCTCGTGTTCCTCGCCCATGCGCGGGATGGGCGACATGCCGGCGATGAACTGCCGGCTGGACTCGTCGTCGTCCATGCCGGCAGTCATCTCGCTGCGGAACCAGCCCGGGCAGAGCGCGTTCACCCGAATGCCCTTGCGTGCCCACTGCGCGGCCAGCTCGCGAGTGAGGTTCACCACCGCGCCCTTCGACGCGCAGTAGTGCGCCTGCTTCACCGGCGAGGACGCAACGTGGCCCAACATGCTGGCAACGTTGATGATGCTGCCGCCGCCGGCGGCGATCATGGATGGTGCGAACAGCTTGGACAGGTGCCACACGGCCGTGACGTTGAGCTCCATGGTGGCGCGGAAGTCGTCGAGCTCCTCCTGCTCGACCGCGACCTTGTGGCCGATGCCGGCGTTGTTCACCAGCACGTCGACGTGGCCGAAGCGCTCCATAGCTGACGAAGCCAGGCGCTCCCGATCCGCGGCCAACGACAGGTCGGCGGCCACCACGAACGTGCCCGGGAGGTCGGCTGCGAGCGCCGCCAGTCGGTCTTCCCGACGTGCCGCGACCACCACATCGGCACCCATCGCGTGGACGACACGGGCAAAGCGCTCGCCGAGCCCAGACGACGCGCCGGTCACCACCACGGTGCGACCATCGAGGCGAAAGAGACGGGCAGGATCACCAACGGCGCTGTTCATGGTTGAGATTCTGTGACATTCACTGCAGTTCCAAGAACTTCTTCCGAAAAAGTGATCGAACTCCACGACAGAAACGTCTGTACAGGCATGGACGCATTGCACACTCGCCACCACACCGTCGGCACCCAGGTCGCCCACTCGCGTGCCGGCACGCGTCAGGCGTTCGACTGGGCAGGCCAGATCAAGCTGGCCATCGTGCTCAGCGTGATCGCCGCTCTCGCCACCGTGGCCCTTGCCGATCGCATCGCCGAGCCGGTGCTGATCGTGGGCATCATCTTCGTGGCGTCGGTGGCAGCTTGGGCACGGGTGGAGCCGGTGGCCCAACCGGTGCGAGCGCACGTTCGGCGCCGCTGAACCCGCGCATTCGAGAATGTGCCACGATGCGCCGATGAGCGCATCACTCCCCATCGTGCTGGTGCACGGCGCCTGGCACGGTGCCTGGTGCTGGGCCGGCCTGCAACACGCACTCGACGACCTCGGCGTTCCTTCCTACGCGATCGACCTTCCCGGGCACGGCGCCTCCACAGCTCCCCTCTCCGATCTGTACGGCGATGCCGAGCACGTCGCCGATGTGCTCCGCACGCTCGGCACGCCCGTGGTGCTCGTCGGTCACAGCTATGGCGGCGCGGTGATCACCGAAGCAGCCGGTCGGCATCCTGAGGTTGCGCATCTGGTGTATCTCACGGCCTTCGCACTGGAGGCCGGTGAGAGCGTGATGAGCCTGCTCACCTCGCTGCCCAGGGCCGACATCGCGCTCGGTCGCGCAATCGTTCCCCGCGACGACGGCACCAGCGTGGTCGATGCCACCAAGGCCGCAACCGCGTTCTACGCCGAGTGCTCGCCGGCGGCCGTCTCGGCGGCGCTGGCCCGGTTGTCGCCGCAGCCGATGATCACCTTTGCCGACGCGGTCACCGGCTCACCTCGCGACCACATCGCGTCCACCTACGTTCGCTGCTTGCGCGACCAGGCCATCCACATCAGCCACCAAGATGCAATGGCCCAGCGGTGCAACACCGTGCATACGCTCGACACCGACCACTCGCCGTTCGTCTCGCGCATCGCCGAGACGGCGGCCATCCTGCAGGGCATCGCGGCATCGTGAAGGTTCGCATCGGGTTCGGGTTCGGGGTGCGCACCAAGCTCAACGACAGCGGCTTCGCGGAAGTGGTCGACGCGCTGGAGGCCCTGCGCTTCGACAGCCTGTGGCTCAGCGAGCGCATCGGCGGCGACGCGCCCGACCCGCTGGTGGCGATGTCGTTCGCTGCCGGCCGCACGCAGCGGTTGAAGTTCGGCATGAGCGTCATGGTGCTGCCCGGTCGCAACCCGATCGTGCTGGCGAAGGAGCTGGCCACACTCGATCGCCTCTCGAACGGTCGGCTGCTCCCGGCCTTCGGGCTGGGCGTGGCCGACCCGCACGAGCAACAGGCGTTCGGTGTCGAGCGCGGCGCTCGCGCAAAGATGTTCGATGAGGCGCTGGCGGTGCTGCGCGGCTGTTGGTCGGCCGAGCCACTCACTCACCATGGCGAGCACTTCCACTACGACAACCTGCAGGTGCGGCCCAAGCCGTTGCAGCACCACGTCGATGTGTGGTTGGGCGGTATCGCGCCGTCCGAGCTGCGCCGTGTCGGGCGGCTGGCAGATGGCTGGTTGCCCAGCTTCGTCACGCCCGACGATGCCGCGCGCGGGCGCGAGATCATCGAGGCAACCTGCGCACTGCACCACCGCACCATCGAGGACGACCACTACGGGGTGCTCGTGCCCTACGCCAACGGCCCCGTTCCCGATGCAGTGTTGGCCGGCCTGGCCGCTCGCCGCCCCGACCTCGCCGACCCTTCGGTGCTCATCCCCACCGGCTGGGATGCACTGCTCGACACCATCGACCGGTTCGTGGCCGTCGGCACCACCAAGTTCGTCATCCTGCCGATCGTCGAGCCTGCGTCGCCTGCCGCCTGGGTGCAGCACCTGGAGGAAGCAGCACCCATCGTGTCGGCCCGGCAGACCTGAGCCGCCGCACGGCACCCGCCGGCACCCGCACGGCGCTCCTCACGCCAGGTGAACGGTTGCCGCCGTCGTCACGCCCGCCCCCGAGGTTCACGCAGCGGCATCGGTCACGCTCGCGTCTCGGCGTGCAGCCGCCCCATCAGGGCGAGCGCCTCACCGGCAGGCACCGCCGGGGAGAACAGGTATCCCTGCACGAGGTCGCAGCCCAATCGGCGCAGGTCGGCGAAGACGGCTTCCGTCTCCACTCCCTCGGCGACGACGGTGAGACCCAGTTGGTGCCCGAGCTCGATCACCGACGCGACGATCGCTCGGTCCTCCGAACTGTGTTGCATCGCAACGACGAACCCGCGGTCGATCTTCAGCTCGCTCACCGGCAGGTGACCCAGCGAGCCCAGTGAGGTGTATCCCTGGCCGAAGTCGTCGAGACTCACCCGTACACCAGCGGCACTGAGCTCCTCGAGCAGTGCTGTCGCCCGCACGGGATCGGTCGCGAACGACGTCTCGGTGATCTCGAGCACCAGCTGCGATGCCTTCACCCGATGGGCGACGAGTCGGTTCAGGATCCACCCCGGAAGGTCGTCGCGGAGGTTTCGCGCCGAGATGTTGACGGCCACCGACAGCCCGGGATGCGTCACCGACCACTCTGCGAGTTGGGCAAGTGCGGAATCCACCACCCACTGCGTGAGCGGCCCGATGAGGCCAGTGCTCTCGGCAATCGGGATGAAGTCGTTGGGCGGCACCATGCCGCGCACCGGGTGCATCCACCGCACGAGTGCTTCGAACGCCAGCACCTGGCCGGTGCGAGCATCCACCTTCGGTTGGTAGTGCAGCACCAGTTCCTCGGCGGAGATCGCTCGCCGCAGTTCGGCGATGAGCCCCAGGCGCTGCGGGTCGAACTCGTCGATGCCCTGGTGATAGCGCACGATTGCCGCACGGGCGACCTTCGCCGCATCGAGCGCCAGATCGGCCCGATGCAGCAGCACCTCCGACGTCTGTGCGTCCATCGGCCACATCGCGTAGCCCATGCTGGCTTCCGCCGAGACGGCAACACCCGCCAGCTCCGCCTCCTGCCCGAGTGCGTCCTGCAGCCGGCGGAGAATGCCCTCCACGGAGTCGGCGGTTGCACCCGGCAGCACGATGCCGAACTCGTCACCGCCCAGGCGCGCAACCGTGTCACCGGGGCGAACCGCCGCGGTCAACCGTTCGGCGACGATGCGCAGGAACTCGTCACCGTTGCGATGGCCGAGCGTGTCGTTCACTTCCTTGAAGCGGTCGAGATCCACCACCACCAGTGCGACGTCGGTGCCGAGCCGGCCCGCGGAGGCCAACGCCGCCGATACCCGATCGGCGTGCAACGCGCGGTTCGGGAGCCCGGTCAGTGAGTCGTGCAGGGCCATGAACTCGGTACGCCGACTCTGCCGGCGAACGCGCCTGGTCATCGACGCCACGATCACGGCGAGCATCAGCCACAGCGCGGCCAATCCGACCACCATGGCGAACTTCAGCCGCTCCAGCGATTGCTGCCGTTGCGCAGCGATGGCGTCGTACGGCAGGTGGATCTCCGCCACCCCGACCACCTGATCGGGGCGCCCCACCGGGTGCACGGCCACGAAGGCCCGCAGGGCGACCATCCCTTCGCCGTCATCGCCGGCGGCGCTGCCGGCGGCCGCGACCTCCGTCAACGACGAGGCAACGCCCTGGGTGATCGCGACCAACGCGTCGTGCTCGCCGACCGGCGGCCCGGGAGGCGCGCCGGGCGCGGCGGCATCGAAGACCACACGACCGTCCAGGTCGAACAGCCACAACTGCAGCACTCGACCTTGCCGCAGCAGGCTGCCGGTCGTGAGGCTGAACGACGCTCGTTCGGATGGCGTGAGCCCCGCCCTCAGCGGCTTCGGCTCCAGGAACGGCTCGATCGCCGACTCGACGATCGACACCGACTGCAGTTCGCCGTTGCGCAGCGCAGCGTCATCGATCTCGTCGGTGAAGATGTTGGCCAGCACCAGGCCGAGCCAGAGCACCGGCACCAAGGTCGCGGCGGCGCCCACCACGAAGCGCCACAGCCCTTGCCACCTTTTCCCGTCCATACCGATCGTGTATCGGTCGGCAAGGGCCGATCTTGAGGGTATTCAGACGATTGTCCGCCACGCCGCACACTTTCCCGAAAGTGCAAAGATCACTCCGAGAGCCGGTGAGGTCCCTTCGGCGATGACTACGCTTCGTGGCGAACCTGCGGACGGGGAGGGAGTCGGCGTGTTGTTCAGCCACTACATCGCGACGCGAGCGCCCCACGCCGCCGGCACGCGGCCGCGCCCACTGTCACGGCGGTGCCACCGGTGACCCCGCCGCGCGTGGTGGCCCGGGTCTGTGGCCTCTCGGCCGTCTTGACGGTCTGCGCCGCTGCCGGTTACGCCCTGCTGCCCGATGTGGCCTTCTCCACACGTTCCTCCTCGTGGTGGCTGCTCCCGGTCATCGCCGTTGCCTATGGTCTCGCGGAGCGCACGGTGTTCCACTTCGAGTTCCGCCGTGAGGCCATCTCGTTCTCGTTGTCGGAGGTGCCCACCGCCTTCGCCCTGCTCTACCTGGCGCCGGGGCCAGGGCTCGCCGCGCGGCTCATCGGCGGCCTCGCCATCATCTCGTTCCAGCGCCGCAGCCCGTTCTACAAGCTCTGGTTCAACGAAGCGCTGTTCGCCGTCGAGATCGTGGTGGCGTACCACATCGTGTCGGCCGCAGTCGGTCGCTGGCCGGGTTCCAACGTGGCGCTGCTGGTCGCGATCGTGCCGGCTGCCGCCTTCGCCACCATCCTCGGCTCGGTGTTCGTGTCGGTGGCAATCGCGATCGTCGAAGGCGGCCTCCGCGCCCGATTGGTCGGCGAGCTGCGCCTGTCCTACTGGATGGCGCCGATGAACGCCCTGGTCGCTGCCGCGGTCGTCGCACCAACGCTCATCTCACCGTGGCTGGTCTTCCTCTCGGCAGCGCCACTGATCGCCGTGTGGGGGCTGATGCAGGGCTACGGCCGGCTCGAGCAGCGCTTCCGCGATCTCGACGATCTGCACGGCTTCGTGGGCCGCGTGGGCAGCTCGCTCGTCCTCTCGGAAGTCATCGACGCCGCCGTCGGCGACATCGCCACCTTGCTGCGCGTGCGCCGCGCTGCGGTGGTGGTGTTCGGGGCCGAGCAGCCGCTGCGCAGCAGTGTCGGCGAGTCGCTGCCCGAGCTGCCCGACGGCGCCGACGATGTGCAGTGGGCCGATGTGCTGGGGGCCAGGCGCGCCCTGCTGCTCGGTGTCGGCAAGTGTCAGGCGCTCGGGTTCAGCGGTCTCGCCGACATCGGCGACGTGCTGTGCGCGCCCGTACGCGACGGCGAAACCGTGGTCGGCCTCATCGTCGTCGCCGGCCGTGAGGGCGCGCACGACCACTTCCGCAGCGCCGATGTGGTGCGCCTGCAGACGCTCTCCGAGCAGATCGCTCCCATCCTGCGCAAGGCGCTCCTGCACCACCGCATCGAGTTCGAAGCTCGTCACGACGCACTCACCGGTCTGCCCAACCGCTCGTCGTTCGAACGCATCGTCGAAGGCAAGCTCGCTCCTGGCCACGTGCTCGATCGCGACGAGCAGGCAGTCGTGATGCTGATGGATCTCGATCGGTTCAAGGAGGTCAACGACACGCTCGGGCATCATGCGGGCGACGCCGTGCTCAACGACTTCGCCCAACGCCTCACCAACCTGCTCGGCCCCAACGACGTGCTCGCCCGCCTCGCCGGTGACGAGTTCGCGCTGCTCACCTTCCGCAACCTCGAAGCCACGCATCTGCTGGCAGCCAAGCTGGTCGACGAAGCTCGTCAGCCGTTCGACATCGACGGGCTCGAGGTGGTGGTCACGATGAGCATCGGTGTTGCACCCGTCAGCGGGGTGGTGCACGATGCCAGCACGCTGCTGCGGCAGGCCGACATCGCGATGTACACCGCCAAGAACCGGCACAGCGGGTACGAGATCTACAGCCAGGACATCGATCGCCGCACGCCCGCCCGACTCTCCATGCTGGGCGACCTGCGCAACGCCCTCGAGCAGCTCGATCTGCAGGTCTTCCTGCAGCCCAAGCTCGATCTGGCCAGTGGCATCGTCATCGGCGTCGAGGCGCTGGCCCGCTGGCCGCACCCGCGCCGCGGGTGGGTGGCCCCGGAAGACTTCGTGCCGGTCGCCGAGGAGACCGGCCTCATCAAGCAGCTCACCGATCAGGTGCTGGAGGCTTCCGCAGCACAGCTGCAACGCCTGCGCTCGTTGGGCCACCACCTCGGGCTGGCCGTCAACCTCTCCACGCACGACCTTCTCGACGAGCTGCTCCCCGAACGGGTGATGCGTCACCTCGACCGCCACGACGTCGACCCCACGCTGCTCACGTTGGAGATCACCGAGTCGTCGTTGCTCATCGACGCCCCGCGCGCCCGCGCAACGATCGAACGGTTGAACCAACAAGGCATCCGTCTGTCCGTCGACGACTTCGGTACCGGCTACTCGTCGCTCAGCTACTTGCGTCACCTGCCCGTGAGCGAGTTGAAGATCGACCGCAGCTTCGTGGCCAACGTGCTGTTCGACGAGCAGGACGAAGTGATCGTGCGTTCCATCATCGACCTTGGCCACAACCTCGGCATGCAGGTGGTGGCAGAAGGTGTCGAGACCGACGAAGTGCTGAGTCGCCTGAAGGGCTTCGACTGCGACGTCGCACAAGGCTTCGGCATCTGCCGGCCGGTGCCGCTCGACAGCTTCGTGGCGTGGCTCAGCAGCACGCAACACCCCAGCCGCCGCCGCGATCCGTTGCGGCCGGGCCACTGGTTCGACAACCCGGTCGACTCCACCGACCAGAGGCTGCGCGGCTCCGAATCCTGAAGCAGGCACCGTCCAACTCGTCACTGGCGGTCGAACACATGTTCGTCTACTCTGTGTTGGATGGCGCCACCACTGCCACCACTGCCTCCGCTGCCCACGATCCTGCACGCCGACCTCGACGCGTTCTATGCCTCGGTGGAGCAGTTGCTCGACCCGGCTCTGCGCGGTCGGCCGATCGCGGTGGGAGGTGGGGTGGTGCTGGCCGCGTCGTACGAAGCCAAGGCGCACGGTGTGCACGGCGGCATGTCGGGCTGGCGGGCGAAGCAGCTGTGCCCAGCGCTCGTCTTCGTTGGTGGCCACTTCTCCGAGTGCCAGCGGCTCGCCGACCAGGTGATGGCCATCCTCGGCGACTTCACGCCGTTCGTGCAGCGCATCTCCATCGACGAAGCGTTCCTCGACGTGGCCGGCACGGTTCACCTGTTCGGCCCGCCGGGCGCCATTGCCCAGCAGCTTCGCTCCCGCGTGCGCGACGAGGTCGGGCTGCCCATCTCGGTGGGCGCCGCCGCCACCAAGCACCTGGCCAAGATCGCCTCGCAGGTGGCGAAGCCCGACGGCGTGGTGGTGGTCGACCCGCGGCACGAGCGCGACTTCCTGGATCCGCTGCCGGTGGGCCTGGTGTGGGGCATCGGCCCCGTCACCCAGCAGCGCCTGGCCGACCGCGGCATTCGCACCATCGGCCAGCTGGCAGCGTCACCGACCGACTCGCTCGAGCAGTTCCTCGGACGTGCGCTGGGCAGCAAGGTGGGCGCACTGGCCGCCAACCGCGATCATCGCAAGGTGCAGCCCAACGGTCGCGCCGGCTCGGTGGGCGCGCAGTCGGCGTTCGGTCGCTGCGAGCCTTCGCCCGAGCTGCTGCGCGCAGTGCTCGGCCGTCTGGCCGACCGTGTGGCGAGCCGGCTGCGGGCGAAGCAACGCGCCGGTCGCACCGTCACCGTGCGCGTGCGGTTCGCCGGCATGAAGGCCGTCACCCGATCGCGCACCGGAGCGGAGCCGTTGGCCACCACGCTCACGCTCACCGAGACCGCCGAGTCACTCGTGCGCCAAGCACTGGCCGACCACCCCGACGAGTTGCAGATCTCGCTGTTGGCCATCTCGGTCTCGAAGCTCGTCGATCAACCGGTGCTGCAGATGGAGCTGCCGGTACTCCCCGACGACGCGGTCAGAGCCGGCAGCCCCAGCGGCTCGGCGCGTTGGGCGGTCGACCACTCGATCGACGCGGTTCGCCGGCGATTCGGCCGCACTGCCGTCGGCTATGCAGGGGTCGAGCTCTCACCCATGGGCAGCGTGCCCGACGAGTTCCGCGAGCTCGCCGAGCACGAGCTCTGATCCCGCCGCACGACCGGCTGCCGCACGACGGGACCGAGGTGATGTCAACTGCCGATCTTGCCGCCGTCGAGCTTGCGGATGACCACCGTTGCCGGTCGCGGGCGGCGACCCTCGTGGTACGGCCAGGTGCTCACCGTGGTCGGGTTGGCGGTCGTCGGCGCGCCACCGTTGAGGCCGTTCCAGTACGTTGTCGACTCGCCGGGGTGCTGGATGTTGACGAACATCGTGCGCTGATCGGGGGTCACCGTGATGCCGGTGAGCTCGCAACCACGAGGCCCGGTGAGGAACCGGCGGATCTCACCAGTGGCCGGGTCGCCCACCAGCATCTGGTTGTTGCCGATGTTGTCGTAGCCGCGTGACGCCAGGTTCTGGCTGCTGTTGGAGATGTCGGTTTGAATCCAGACGCGGCCGTCGTCGTCGACCCACAGCCCATCTGGAGAACCGAAGAGCGTCTGCCCAGCGGGTACCGAGGGGTCGTAGAACGGATCGCCAGCGACCACATAGATGTCCCACGTGAACGACAGTGAGGTGTTGTCGGAGCCGGCTTCCTGGATGCGCACGACGTGGCCGTACGGGTTCGGGTCGCGGCCCGAGTTCACCGGCGCCGTGTTGCCGCTGCCGTTGGTGAACGTCACATAGACGTCGCGGGTGTGCTCGTTGACGGCCACCCACTCCGGCCGGTGGCAACGCGTCGCGCCCATCGCGTCCGCAGCCTGGCGTGTACGAATCAGCACGTCGGCCTGGTCGAGCCAACCATTGGCGACGGTGAGCGGGCCGTTGCCGTGCACCAGTGGCAACCAGGCACCATTGCCCAGCGCATCGAACTGGGCGACGTACAGCGTGCCGTGGTCGAGCGGGCTACGGCGGCGAGCACGGTGTTCGCGCCACTTCCGATCGCCCACGAACTTGTAGAGGTAGTCGCCGTTCTCGTCGTCGCCGGTGTAGACGACGACTCTGCCCCGCGACTCCACCACTGTGGCACCTTCGTGCTTGATGCGGCCGAGAGCAGTGCGCTTCACCGGGGTGGAGGTGGGCGACGAGGGATCGATCTCCACCACCCAGCCGTAGTGGTGCACCTCGCTGCGGTTGACGGCGAGGTCGAAACGAGGTTCGGCCTTGTGCCAGTTGTAGCCGAACCCGGCCTTCGAGACGCCGTAGCGAGCCTCGAGGGCTGTCGGGACGAAGGTCGCGTCGTCGGTGCCGAAGTAGCCGTTCCAGTTCTCCTCGCAGGTCAGGTACGTACCCCACGGCGTGGAGCCGTTGGCGCAGTTGTTGAGGGTGCCCCGCGGCGTCGGCGAGATCGCGCTCGCGAGCGCCGGGTGGCTTGCGGTCACGGGGCCGGAGAAGCTCATCGGCGTGGTGCCGGTGATCCGTCGGTTGTAGCTCGAACCCACGACGTGGGTCCACGTTCCGTCGGAGAGCTGGGCCACCTCGACCACGGTGACACCGTGGCCGGCCAGTGCCTTCGCCACCTTCTCCTTGCCAGCGTCGTCGGGGGTGATGGCGCTGCCCTGGGCGGCGGTGTAGATCTGGCTCGCGTCGGTGTACTCGTGGTTCAGCACCAGCACTCCCCGGCGATTGCCGCGGCGACCCTCGCCCAGTGGGAAGTAGTGCATGCCGTCGTGGTTGAAGCCCACCTGTTTCGCCTGTTCGGCGGCGGTGTTGGATGCGTCCTCCTTCCAGGTGATGCCTGCGAACAAGGGGGTGCCCCACGGCACCAGGACGTCCCACGTGTACCCGTCGGGCACGCGGATCGTGTCGTCGGTGCTCGGCGCGATGCCGGTGAAGCCCAGCAGCGGGCGGTGGCGATCGTGGTCGTTGTCGTTGTCGTCGTCGTTGTCGTCGTCGCCGTTGTCGTTGTCGCCCGCCACCGCCGCCGACACGCCCAGCGAACTGGTCGCCATGAAGCTCACGACCGTTGCGGCGAGTGCGCCGCCGATCAGTCCCCGTCGGCTGAGGCGGGTTCCGATCATCTCGCCGAGGTGAGGGTTGAGGGTCGGGTTGGACGGAACATCGTCGGTGTCGAACATGCTGGTTCCCCTGAGTGGAAGTGAGTCGCGCACGGCTGCGGCGATCGTCGGGACCGTAGGAAACGCAGGTTTCGCGCCGTTGTAGGCCCGGCCAACCCCAGCTGAACAACCGGGGAACTGTCGGGGGCGAGAGCACGCTGCTGGCCACAGCGAGTCGCCGCGAGCACCCAGCCACGTCGACGTCGCCTGGTCGCTCCCGATCCACGACCGATGTGGACATCGGCCGACCAGAGCCACTGCGATCACTCGGTGGCAGCCGACGGGGGCATCTTGGCGAGCAGCAGATCGCGCAGCTCGTTGCCCACGACCAGCAGCGGGGCCGGATCGCGTCGTGCTCGCGCGAGCAGCAGCGCACCTTCGATCGCTGCCAGCACCACCATGGCCAGGCGGTCCGCTTGCTCGGCTGGAGCGCCGTGCTCTCTCATCGCATCGGCGAGCGCGACCGTCCAGCTGGCGAACGCTGAGCTGCAACTGGCTGCGAGTGCGTCGGAGGTGTGCGCCGTTTCGAGCGCGACGGTGGCCACCGGGCACCCGTCGGCCCACCCGCTCTGCTGCAGCCCGGCGGCCGCTGCCTCGGTCCACCACGCCACGGCTTCGGCCGGGTGCCGGCCGGCGAGCACGCCACGCAGCATCCGCTCGTAGCCGGCACCGGCCAACGCCACCGCTTCCGCTGCCAGCTGTTCCTTGCCACCCGGGAAGTGGTGCGCCTGAGAGCCCCACGGGGTGGCGCTCTCGGCCACCACCTGCCGCCAGCCGGTGGCGGCGTAGCCCTGGCGGCGCATCAGCGAGGCGGCGGTGCGCAGCATCCGGTGACGCGTGTCGGTGAGACGAGGCATGGCGCCATCCTACGATTTGACAGGACGATCGTCCGACTATGACACTTGTCCTACTCGCAGCGAGAAAGGCAGCGCATGCAGCGAATGATGTTGATCGGCGCCGGTGAGGTGCGCTGGGAGGATGCTTCGGAACCGACTCTCAGTGGGGCGGGGGCAGCCATCGTGCGGCCGCTCGCCATCGCCACCTGCGATCTCGATGTGGGGGTGCTGCGCGGTGGCTTTCCGCTGCAGGGGCCGTACCCGTTCGGTCACGAGGGCGTGGCCGAGGTGGTCGCCGTCGGCGACGACGTTCGCGGGATCACCATCGGCGACATCGTGGTGGTCCCGTTCCAGATCTCGTGCGGCAGCTGCGCACCATGCCGGCGTGGCCGCACGGGCAACTGCGCCACACATCCGCGGTTGTCCACCTACGGCCTGGGGGCGATGGGTGGCCTGTCGTGGGGTGGGCTGCTCGCCGACCTCGCCGAGGTTCCGCACGCCGACGCGATGCTCGTGAAGGTACCTGCCGGCATCAGCCCGCTCGCGGTGGCGAGCGCGAGCGACAACCTCCCCGATGCCTGGCGCACGGTCGGCCCACAACTGGCCGCCGACCCGGGTGCCGAGGTGCTCGTGGTGGGCGGCGACGGCGGCCCGAACTCGATCGGCCTCTACGCCGTCGGCATCGCGCTCGGCCTGGGTGCATCCCGGGTCGTCTACGTCGATCATGTGCCGGAGCGGCTGGAAGTGGCGGCCGCGTTCGGCGCGGATGTCGTCGACGGTCCGCCTCCCGCCAAGGCGGGTGCCTTCGCGATCACCGTCGATGCCAGTGGTACCGAGGCCGGGCTGCGCTGCGCCCTGAACAGCACTGCGTTCGATGGCACGTGCACCAGCCCCTCGGTGTACCTCAGCGACCCGTCGGTGCCGATGTTCTCGATGTACTCACGCTGCTGCACGCTGCACACCGGCCGCGCCCACGTCCGCCCGGCCATCCCACAGGTGCTCGCGCTGGTGGCTGCCGGCTTCGACCCGTCGCTGGTCACGTCGAGCGTGGTCTCCTGGACGGATGCAGAAGCCGCGCTCGCTCATCCCCCGCTGAAGCTCGTGATCGCCCGCGACGCCGGGTAGCCACGGTGCCGGTCGGCGCTCCCGGTCAGTGCCGGCGCGAGGTGGTGCCGGAGAGGTGATGGATGAGCAGCACCCGTCTTCATGTGGCAACAGGCGACAACCGACGTCGGTCGGCGTTCACTCGTTGAGCCACGCGACGCGTCAGGTACGGGCGCGTGGGGAGGTTGGCGAAGAGGTACAGCGGCAGCCCGGAGAACTTGTTGACCGTGAGTGTCCGCTCGTCGGCAGCGACTGCTCGGAGGAGGACGCAGGAGCGGTGGCGCCACGTGCGACGAAGCACCAGCACTCGGCCGCTGGTGAGAGCGACGAGGCGTGAGCCGTTCACACGAGGAACCAAGCCCAGGGACACGCTGATCAGGAGGTACAACGCGAACACCAGCCGGTCCGAGAGCGGCAGAAGGATGATCAAGGGGGAAAGAACCATCGCCACCGCGAGTGACGATGGGCCAGGCCACGCCCTTGCTCGTGCTCGATACACGTCGTCGAGCACTTCCCCGTCGTCCACCACTCCGGCAGCGCGAACCAAGGAGACCAGGTCTTCGTCGGAGTCCTGGATCTCTTCCCATCGTTTCACGGCACCCTCACGATTCCGGCGTTGCGTGCGAGCACTCTGGTCAGCGCGATGCCACAACCGTAGTGGAAGTCGACCGACCGGGGCGATGGAAGGTGGGCCGGGCTACGGGCGGCGGTCGGGCTTGGGGCGCTGGCGGGCGTCGCGCCGGCGCTGCATCGCGTCTTTGCGGCTCTGCCCGCGCTCGAGGCTCTCCTGCACGTCGTCGGGCCCGTCGGACCCGTCGTCGCCCAGGAACCCGGCCAGCGACCGAACGGTGGGAAAGCGGAACATGTCGACGAGCGACACCTTGCGGCTCAGCAGCTCCGACAGCCGCGCGCTGGCCTGCACCATCATCAGCGAGTTGGCGCCCAGGTCGAACACGTTGGTCTCCACGCCCACTGCATCGAGCGAGAGCATGTCCTGCCACACGGTGGCGATCGAGCGTTCGAAGTCGTTGGCCGGTGGCGCCGCAGCGACCGAGCCCTCGGTGCGCGACCGATCGGGCGCCGGCAGCGCGTTGCGATCGATCTTGCCGTTGGGCGTGCGCGGCAGGGCCTGCAGCACCACGAAGGCTGTGGGCACCATGTAGTCGGGCAGCGACGCACGCACGTGGGCGCGCAGCGTTGGCCCGAGGTCTTTCGCCGCCGGCTGCGCCGGCTCGTTGGCGAACACCGACCACTGGGGCGGCGCATCGGTGAACACCGTGGGTTGCCGCGAGGGTTGGTTGCGCGAGCGCAGGACGAGATCGAAGCGGTCGCACCCGTCGGCCGACCAGACGAGATCCGTGTCGTAGCGAGGGTCGAGGTCGACCAGGTCGGCAGGGTCGACACCCGGCTCGACGTGCTCGAGCGCCTGCTGGATGTCGGCCACCGTGGCAGGCCCGTTGGCGTCGGACAGCACTTCGACCAGCGCTGCCTCGCGCACGAGGCGATCGTTGCGCAGCGAAGGCACCACCAGGATCGGTGGCTCGTCGGCCAGCGCGGTGCGCACGGCGTCGACCGAGAACTCGGCGAGTGGCAGCGTGCGCACCGGGACGTCGGTCGCCTCGGCCCCACCTTCACGACGCAGGACCACGTCGTAGCGGAAGCGGGTGAGCTCGTTGTGGAACCGACCGGCCTTGAGCCGCACCGCGACCGATGCCAGCGCTGGCACGGCCGAACGGAGGGCGAGGAACAGTGCCGGATCGATGACGAGCTCTTCGTCGTGCTGCGCTCGTTGCTCGGCTCGCTCGTACAGATCGGCGCGCGTCATCTCCGCTGGCGCCCGTGCCAGCTCGACCGCGGCGGCGAACAGTGGCAGATGCGCGTGGCTGCGCAGATCGCCGAGGAACAGCGCGCCTCCGGGTGCGAGCAGTGACATCGCCTTCGCGATCACGTCGACGAGGTAGTCGACATCGGGAAAGTACTGCGCGACGGAGTTGACGACGATCGTGTCGAACGTCTCGTCGACCAGCGTCGCGACGTCGTCGGCACGCCCTTGCAGCAACGACACCTGCGGCAGCGGAGCCGTCTCCAGCCGCTGTGCGATCCGGTCGAGTGCGTTCTGGGCGAGGTCGATGCCGACGAAGCGCTCCGCCTGGGGCGCCAGCCGGAACAGCAACAAGCCGGTGCCGCAGCCGATCTCGAGGATGCGACGCGGCGCCAGCTCGCTGATGCGCGCCACCGTCTCGTCGACCCATTCCCGCATCTCCTCGGCGGGTATCGGTGCACCGGTGTAGCTGTCGTTCCAGCCGGCGATGTCGAACGTGGCATCGGTCTCGGTGCTCTGGCCGTAGGTCTCGTTCCACACCTGCCCCCATGCGTCGGTGTCGCCGCCTTCGCCGGCGGAACGGGGCACGACGTAGGCGATGAGCCGCGGCTCGCCGGGAGAGTCGGTGCGGGCAACGACCACGGTCTCGAACACGTCGCCGTGACGGCCGATGGCGGTTTCGATCTCGCCCAGCTCGATGCGGTAGCCACGGATCTTGACCTGGTGATCGAGGCGGCCGCTGAACTCGATCTCGCCGTCGGCGCGCATGCGGGCCAGGTCGCCGGTGCGGTACACCCGGTCGCCGCCGGCCGCCGGGAGCGCGACGAACCGCTCGTCGGTGAGCTCGGGCCGATCGAGGTACCCGCGCACGACCCCGGCCCCACCGATGAGCAGCTCGCCGGCCACGCCGATCGGGTTCGGCTGCAGGTGGCGGTCGACGATGTGGATCTCGGTGTTGGCGATCGGGCGACCGATCGTGATCGGGCGACCGGCGGCCAGGATGGGCGACACGGTGGACCAGATGGTGGTTTCGGTAGGCCCGTACATGTTGAGCAGGTCGCCGCGGATCTGCGGCCGAATCCGGTCGGCCAACGCTGCTGGCAGGGCTTCGCCACCGAGCAGCAGCTTGCGCAGCCTGGCGAGCGCGGTCATGCCCTCGGGAGTAGCGGCGATCACCGCCGCGTGCGAGGGCGTGCACTGGAAGTGAGTCACCTCGTGCCGCTCGAACTGCGCGATCAGCCCCCAGTCGTTGCCTGCCGGCGCAACGCCGTCGCCGGCCGGATCAACGGCCGCCGCATCGTCGGCGCCCGGCTCCGGGTTGGTGAGCCGGCGCAGTGCGTCGAGCTGGCGAAGACCGTCGAGCACGCGCTGCTCGTCGACACCGAAGTCGATGAGGCACGCGAGCTCGTCGACTCCGAGGTCGGCCAGCCGTTGCACAGTCTCGCGGCAGCTCTCCGGCGTGCCGAACAACCCCGCGGTGCGGAAGTAGCGATCGAAGGCGTGATCCATGATCACGGCCATCTCCTCGGCGCTGAGCTCGCTGAGGTCTTGCGCCTCACCCGGCTGAGTGCGCTGGGCGGTGGGCTTGGCGAAGCTCGTCTGCTCCCAGCGCACCTGGTTGATCAAGTCGGTCGACGTGCGCAGGTACTCGAGGAACGGCTCGCGCACGGTGTCGCGCACGTCGTCGATGTCGTCGCCCACGAACGTGTGCAGCATCAGGCTGATGTGGCCCTTGCCGGGGTGGCCGGCGGCGGCGTAGGCGGCGCGGTAGGCAGCGATGTTGGCCACCAGATCGTCGTGGTTCATCACAAGCAGGTTGGTGAGGATGGATGCGCCGATGCGCCCAGCCATCGCGAACGTGTCGGGGCTGCCACCGGCGGTGATCCAGATCGGCGGGTCGGGCTGCACCGGCGGCGGAAACATCGAGACCGACACCTCGCGGCCGTCGCCGCTGGTGGCCGTGACCGATTCGCCGCGCCACAGGCTGCGGATGGTGTCGATGCCACTCGCCATCAGCGCGCGACGGTCGGCGAAGTTGTCGGGCGCGAGCACGAAGTCGTTGGCGTGCCAGCCGGAGGCGAACGAGAGGCCGACACGGCCGTTGGAGAGGTTGTCGACCACCGACCAGTCCTCCGCACAACGAATCGGGTTGTGCAGGGGCAGCACCACGCTGCCGGCACGGATCTGGATGCGTTCGGTGACCATCGCCACCGCAGTGCTGGTGATGGCCGCGTTCGGGTAGTTGCCGCCGAACTCGTGGAAGTGCCGCTCGGGGGTCCAGATGGCGGAGAACCCGTTCGCGTCGGCGAACTTGGCGCCCTCCAGCAGCAGCCGGTACCGATCGCCGGCCACGCTGGTGGCATCGGCGGCGAAGTAGAACAGACTGAACTGCATCGCCGAGACTGCGGCATCGCCGCTGCTGCTACCGGCGGTGGAACCGTCGGTGAGCCGGCCGTCGTCCTGCTGCAGCACCAGGGTGAACCCGCGCGTCAGCGTCCAGAACAGCTCGAGCACGGAGATGTCGAACGAGATGCTGGTGACTGCCAGCCAGACACCGGGTGCCTGCGTGGCATCGTGGCCGAGCACATCGTCCATCGCCGTCAGGAAGTTGACGACGTTGCGGTGCTCGATCATCACTCCCTTGGGCCGCCCGGTGGAGCCCGACGTGAAGATGACGTACGCGAGGTGGTTGCTCGACAGAGCAGCCGCGGCGGCGAGGGGAGCCCGATCCTCCGCGCGGCCGTCGAACTGATCGACGGTGACCACGTGCGGCACGGTGTCGGGCACTGCATCGCGCAACCGACGCTCGGTGAGCACCACATCGGCATGCGAGTCCTCCAGCATCATCGCGATGCGAACGGCCGGGTAGGCGGGATCCATCGGCACGTATGCTCCACCGGCCTTCAGGATGCCGAGCAGCGACACCACCATCTCGACCGATCGATCCATAAACACGCCGACCATCGAGTCAGGCCCCACCCCGAGGCCGCGCAGTGTGGCGGCAACCGCGTTGGCCCGCCGGTCGAGCTCGCGATAGGTGAGCCGCTGCGACTGCACCACCAACGCCGTTGCGTCGGGGGTGCGGTCGACCTGCGCCTCGAACAGCTCGGGCAGCGTGGCCGCACCGGGGAAGTCGCGGCCGGTGGAGTTCCACGCCGCCAGCAGTTCGCGCTCGCGCGCCGAGACGCGAGGGAGCGAGCCCACGGGCGCATCGGGAGCAGCCACGATCGCCTCCAACACGGCGATGAACAGGTCGCGCACACGACCGATCGACTCGGCATCGAACCGCCGAGGGTCGTAGGAGAGCTTGCAGTGAATGAGCGGATCGGTGAACGCGAGCAAGGTGAGCGGGAAGTTGGTCTGATCGTGGAGGTCGAACTCGCGGTGTTCGAATGCGGGCCCGACCAGCTTCAGCCGGGTGCCCTGGTGCAACTCGTTGATCACGCAGATGGTTTCGAACAGCGGGGCCCCGTGCACGTCGCTCACCGCTTGGATGTCGGTGAGCGCCGTGTGCTCGTGAGCCCGCTTCTCCACCTGCTGCGCGCGCACCGCACCGAGGAGATCCGCGACGGTGGCGGCTGGATCGATGACGACCCGAACGGGCGGGGTGTTGATGAACAACCCGATGGTGCGATCGGAACCCGGCAGACCGGTTCGCCGGCACCCGCGAGTTGAGCCGAAGACGATGTCGGTGGAGCCCGAGAAGGCGGCGAGCACCAGCGCCCACGCCGTCTCGATGAGCACCGGCGGCCCGACCCGATACGACTGGGCGAAGGCATGCATGGCTCCGCTGAGGTCGGCCCCGAGCGGGAAGCGGTCGTGGCCGTACACGACATCTGCAGCGTCGATGGAGTCGGCGACGCAGGTGGGTGCCCCACGCTCGAGGGCGACCAGGCTGATCGGCTCGTCGTAGCCGGCGAGCAGCTGCCGGTAGTACGCCTGGGCAGCCTCGCGATCGGTGCGGAGATGCTCGTGCAGCCACTCGACATGGTCGCGGAACGGGCGGCGCTGCTCGAGCGGCGCGACCTCGCCGCGCAATGCGGCGTCGTAGGTCTGGAAGGCCTCTTCGACCACCCACACGACGCTGATGTCGAGCAGCGAGTGGTGATAGGTGAACACGAACCGCTGGCGGGTGTCGCCGAGGCGGAAGAGCGTGATGCGCCACATCGGCGCAACCGCGAGATCGAAGCCGCGCCGGCGATCGTCGGTCATGAAGGAGGCCAGGCGCGCCTCTTGCTCCTCGGGCGAGAGACCACCGAGATCGTGCACGTCGAGAGCGACCTCGATGGAGTCGACGACTTCCTGCAGCGGTTCGTCGGCACCGGTCCACTTGAAGCGAGTGCGCAGGATCGGGTGCTGGTCGGCGATGCGCTGCCAGGCGTGACGCAGCACCTCCACATCGACTGCTTCGGGGAGGTTCCCGACCATCTGCTCGACGTCGACCCCGACGTTGGCCCCCTGCAAGTGGTGGAACAGCATGCCTTGCTGGATCGGAGTGAGGAGGTACGAATCAACTACCGCGCGCATTGACCGAGGGTATCATCGAGCCTCTGTACATCTCTTTTGACGCACAGAGCCTGGTGAGAAGCCACATGCGAGGGGCGGCACGAACATGACCGACGACGACGACCTGCAGGGACGCATCGCCGTCATCGGCATGGCCGGTCGCTTCCCCGGCGCTCGCGACCTGAGTACGTTCTGGCGCAACCTGCGCGGCGGGGTCGAGTCCATCCGGTTGCTCACCGAAGACGAACTGTTGGCCGCCGGCGAGTCCATCGACAACATCCGCGACCCGTCGTACGTGCGCGCCGCAGCACCGCTCGCCGACATCGATCAGTTCGACGCCGGCCTCTTCGCGATCAGCCCGCGCGACGCTGCGGTCTTCGATCCTCAGCACCGCATCTTCCTGGAGTGCGCCTTCGAGGCGTTCGAGCACGCCGG
>JACDJA010001241.1_pt1 | contig 22096 bp, 41 predicted proteins | sample 7449241 | NCBI WGS metagenome assembly JACDJA01 (sample SAMN14253289, study PRJNA609438) | sludge metagenome | isolation source: initial anaerobic sludge | collected 2018-12-20 | reverse complement strand
CTTTTAATGGTTGCAGACGCTGTTGATATAATCCCAGAAATGGTAGATGAAAAGATAACTGCTATTACAAAAGAGTTCTCTGCTATCAAGGATAGTGTATCAAAAGTAAAAGCACAGAAAGGAGATAATGGTAGAGACGGTATAGACGGACTAGACGGATTAAATGGTCGTGACGGTAAAGACGGTGAAAAAGGAGAAAATGGAAGTCCTGACACAGCAGAAGATATAGTAAAGAAAATAAACACTCTTGAAAGTGTTATTGAACGAAAAACAATTAAAGGATTGGATAATCTAGTAGATCAACCAGGATTAGACAGAGCATTAGGTATTCTTGACCAGCGAACACAATACTTAATTAATAAAACAGTAGTACAACCTAATCTTGCAGGTTATGTTCCAACTACTCGTACACTAACTATTAATGGAGTAACAGAAGATTTATCAGCAGATAGAACTTGGTCAGTAGGTACAGTTACAGATGTCGCAGCACTAACACTCGGCACAACAGGAACAGACCTATCATCATCAGTGGCAACAGGTACTACAACACCTGTCATTACTCTTAATGTACCAACAGCAAGTGCGTTAAATCGTGGTGCATTATCTAGTACAGATTGGAGTACATTCAACTCTAAATTCACACTTCCATCATTAACAAATGGTTCGGTATTATTCTCAAACGGTACAACTATCGCACAAGATAACTCTAACTTTTTCTGGAATGACTCAAATAATCGTTTAGGTATTGGAACGGCTACTCCAGCAACAATGCTTACAATTAACAGACCAAACGGGATTACTACAGTACAGGGTGGTAGTGCCAATGACTCAACATTGCTTTTGCGAGTAAACACAGACGGTGTAACTGCAAATGCAATCGAATTTCAATATGGTTCAAGTGGTTCTTATTTAGGTTCACGAATTGTATCTGAAATCGTATCAGGTGGTGGTGCAGATTTGTTTTTCCAAACAGGAACAAGTGGTGCGGGAACCTATACATCAAAAATGACTATCAAGCGAGATGGGAATGTTGGTGTAGGTACTACATCTCCTGGAGCAAAATTTACAATAGAAGATACTAATAAAACAGTAGGTACAACATCAGCAGATGTAAACGTAGCATTTCATACAACAAACCTTCCAGGTGCAGACTTAGGTGCTACACTCGGATTGGGGGGAATTATAGATAACAGCACTAACCGTAGAAATTACGGAATCATCGGCGGAAGAAAAACAAACGCAACCAACGCAAACTCAAGTGGTTATCTGTTCTTCTCAACAAACCTACACGGAACAGGAATGACTGAAAAGATGCGTATCCTAGATACAGGACTTGTTGGTATTGGACTAACAGCACCAACTGCTGTACTTCACTTGAAAGCTGGTACAGCAACTGCAAACACGGCTCCATTTAAATTCACATCAGGAACAAACCTAACAACAGCGGAAGCAGGGGTAATGGAATATAACAACACATTCCATCTGACAAACTCTGACGCTACACGCAGACATGTTGTTACTGCTCCTAACACTACAAAAGTAACAGCGGCAGCTCCATATGCAAACGATGGATACATTATCATTAACATTGGTGGAACTGACTTCAAAGTCATGACTACAGCATAATATGAAATACGAACTTATTAAAACAGATATATCAGCAGAACGAACCATTATGCAGGATATTACAGAAACAAGTGAAAATGACGAAGTAGTCATTGTCGGTCAAGAAGCAACAGACGACTATGAAGTAACCATTACATTGGGTATTCACCCAACTGACGGAATTGGTACAGACTTTTCAAAAGACATTACTGTAACAAGTAATAACTCACAGACAGGATTTGAAGTAGATATACAACGAGAACAAGCGGTAGCAGACTATATGCAAAGTATAAACGCTGTGATATAGTATATTCATTATTAGGTAACAATAAATGATATGCAAAAAGAACAAGCCATTGAAGTATTAATTCAAGTAGCACATATTGCACAGCGAGCTGGTGCATTACAACTTCATGACGCAGTAGCAGTAGCACAAGCAATTAGTCTACTAGCACCTGCGAAAGAAGAAGTAAAAGACAGTGCAGAGAATACAAAATAATGGTATAATACTGTTATTGTACTATAAGGAAACTCAACAGGGTTTTCTCATTAGTATCGTAATTAACATTAATTTTATTAGAATATGGCAAAAGCACCAACAATAGATCAGCATGCAGCTGACATAGAATACATAAAAAAAGATATTGCAGAGATAAAGGAAAGATTAGACAAAAAGTATGTCTCACATGAAACCTTTGATCTATCTATAAAAGCTATTAATGATGCCTTTGGATGGATGGTAAAGATTGCCATATTCGTTGCTACTCCTATTTATGCAGCAGTAATAGCATTAATGTTTAAAATATTTGCACAATAATATGGAATACAAGATATTACTCATAAAAAATAGGTTTAAGGAACGGATAGATTTTTCATATGGAATAAAGCATATGCAAGAAAAGACTCCTTTAAAGCTAGTCATAGATGAAATAGACACTGACATAGACCTAAGGTTTATAGAAATAGGTAATGGATCATTTAAGGGTGGCGTACCGTCAAATACTCAAGACTTTAAAAAGTTTGTTAAGGAGGGTAAATATAACGCAGTAGTCCTAGTATATGGAAACGATTGTCCTTACTTGCGCGTTTCTACAGTAGAAAATATACCATTGTACAGAGATACTGAATTTATCACGTGTCACAGTACCTACGACACAGGGATGATATTCAACCACGAATTATTCCATGCTTTCTTTAAGAAACTAGGGAGATATGGAATTTATCTAAATGATCCAATGGATACTTACGAGAACGACCAGAATTTATATGCTCCAGTATCTAATAGAACAAAAGCAATAGCACTATTGAGTCTTTATTGGGAAAAAGTATGTGCATTTAATCAGAAGCCTAACGAAACGCCATCTATGCCAACATATAAATATTTCAAATCATCAGAGATAGTCGGGCTAAAATCAGAACTTGTGAAACTTTTGGACGAAGCAAGACATATTGCAGGTATTCCTTTCAAGCTAAACTCTGGCTACCGAACAAAAGAGCAAAACAAAAATGCTGGTGGGGTGCCAGACTCTGCTCATTTGTCTGGACTTGCGGTAGACATAGCTTGCACAACCGATATAAATAGATGGAAAATTGTTAAAGGTTTAATGGATGTAGGGTTTAATCGGATTGGTGTTTCTAAAAACTTTATCCATGCAGATGTATCAAATGATAAATCGCAGAATGTTATATGGTTATATTAAAACTTGTACATTTATATCAACTATGATAAGATGTAAGAATGAAACAACAAAGAGGAAAAAATCATAAAATGTCTGGTTCGAAATTGTATAACTCATGGAGAGGAATGATACAAAGATGTTACAGCAAATCACAATCTCCAACTTATAAGGAAAAGAATATTGTAGTTTGTGATGAGTGGAAAGATTTTAGAAATTTCCATGAGTGGGCAATTAAAAATGGTTATTCTGTTGGTTTGAGTATTGATCGCATTAATAATAATGGTAACTATGAACCAAGTAATTGTAGATTTATAACAATTGGTGAAAACTCAAGACTAAGAAATCTTTGTTATGATTATTCCAAAAGAAAACCACTAAAAAGATATAGGTTTATTAAAAAAATAAATGGTGAGATAATTTCTATTAAAAATTATGCAATAGAAAACAATATTGTTTATAATACATTTAGAGCATCGCTTGTAGGTATGCCAGTTATTATAGATGAGAAATTATTAATTAACAAAAATTTGGCTTTATGACTAAAAAACAAATCAATCGAATTAAAAGTTTTGTATGGCGTTACGGAGCATTCGTAGCAGTAGCACTTGCAGGATACTTAATGAACATCGGAAATGTAAAAGAAATTGATCCGAACACATTACTTACTATCTTTACAGTGACAACAGCTACTTATATCTTCAATGAGTTTACAAAATACTTTAATGTAGAAAAATAATATGGTATAATTCAGTGTAGCTATATGAAGTCCGTCAATATATTTTGGGACAGCTAGCACCAACTAAAACACTTCTCTCGCGGTCAGTGTTTTTTTTGTACGAAAAAATCCCCGAAGGGACTTAGTCGTTTTAAAACTTGCGATTGATCGCCCGAGATAACCAAGAGAAGTATATCATATTACTTATTTTGAATCAAGCGATTTATATCATTGAAGATATGTTCTTGTAAATATGCTTGAAATTCTGTCTCCTCTGAAAACCCATAATACCTAGATAAATAATAAACAAGATGATTAGTTTCGTGTACTAATACTCCGTTATCGAAATGTTCTCTATAAAATATTATAGCAAGTGGTTTATTCTGATTATCAGTTGCTACGAAAGCACAATCACTAGTTACTATGTTAAAGTCTTTTGGATCTAAAAACAATTTATTTTCTAAGTAAAATTGCTTAGTCTCTTTTGATTTCTTTATGTTGTCTAAAAGATTTAATCCTGTTCCAGTATTTATGTAACCTACTATAATCTCATGATTGATTAATGGTACAGTATAAGTTGTTAGAACTGTTTTCATAATTTTCCAAGTAATATCATACAGTGATAAATAGCGTCTTTTTCTCCAAATATAGTGCTTTCTTTTAACTTTAATGCTTCATGTGCCTCATAACCCATTTTGTTGATTTTCCAATCTCTATATTCGTATTGCTTTCTATCCTCCATATTTGCATGACAGGTCGCACATAGCACATCACAGTTTTCTGGATCATATCTTGTGGCTTTATGTTTTCTACCGATATAATGTGAACATTGAATACTTCTTGTTGGTGGTTCATGTTTTATTCCACACATCTCACATGTATAATCTTTTTGTTCTCTTATCCATCGTGAAAACTCTAGGTCTGCTTTTTTAAGTGACCAAACCTTTGTTCCATAAATCATTCTTTTATTAGAGTATTTCACCTTGTTTGGTGATACTCTTTTTAAAGGCGTTCTTTTCATTGGAGTAGTCAATTTCTGCTTAAATCCGCTTCTTTTCATATGATATGGTACATTGTACCTGTTTCGTATTTACTCTCGCCACAGAGCCAATTTGAAAAAGTACCTTTTTTTAAGCATTATAATATAGTATCAATACGACACTATTTTTTGATACTTGTAAACCACGACCATACATTTTCCTTATTTTTATCAAAGTCGTTTTTATCAACTTCTTTATCAAATATTTGTCGTAATTTAGTAACTGATAATTTACTGTCTTTATACTTCTCTATAAATTCAATTAATGAAGATTTCATAAGCCAAGTCGTGCGTTAATGATAGGTAAGTATTCTTCTGTCATTTCTATTCCTACATAATTAAATCCGTTTTGTTTTGCAGCGACAAGTGTAGAACCTGAACCTGCAAATGGGTCTAATACTATTCCACCTTTAGGAGTTACCATTTTGATTAGATACTCCATAAGGGCGATAGGTTTGACTGTGCTATGAATGTTGCTCCCTTCTTTTACGCTTATTTTCAGTTGCATTCCCGACACAACATCTTTTACACCAAGGGCTAACGCCATCTTTTCGTTTATAGTAATTGTCAATGTGTTGGAGTTCTCTGCACTTGCAACAAGGTTTCCACCATTCTCCATTTCTGATTTCACACCCACTGTGTATTCGTTTGTGAGTAAGTGTATCAACCAGTTCAAGGTTTGAGATGTCGTTATTGAGTTTGTTTCCGTCTTTGTGATGGACTTGATATCCTCTTGGTATTTTTCCATTAAATGTTTCCCAAACAAGCACGTGTTCCATTCGTTGGCGTTTTTCAACTGAATACCAGACTCTCCGATAACCTTTTGGGGTGATATTCCCGTAACCATAAGTCTTATTAACTTTTCCTCTTTTGTTGTATTGCTTTCGTTCCATACTCTAAGTATATCAACTAGCACGATACTGTCAAGCCCTTTATTACGTTCAGACTTTGAACTTTTTGCTTGATAGATTATTGATTTGAAGAAACGAGAGGCGTTGCCTGAGCTTGCTTCTTGGTGTAGATATATTTCTTTTCCATCTCTAACTCCTGGTTGTCCTTTCATCATTGTGTTTTTGTAAATGCCATTCATAGCCCCACTCTTAGTCTCAGGAAAACACCCTCTTACTTCTTCACTGGAGGGATTGGGAAGTTTTACATATAATGCTTTTAATTCGTCTGGTAATGTTTCAAATTGTTCTTGATTTATTTTATACATATTATTCTTTGATTAAATGATTTTGTTTTTCTGACTAACCCTGTGTCTTTTTCTGCTTGTGAATATGATATATACTCTTTTCCTGTTTCTATATCTTTACATTTTGAAGCGTTCCAAGTTCCATACTTACTTCTAAACTCTGACATCCTTTTCTTTGTTTCTTCCGAGTGTCTTATAAGATAGTTTGGGTGGGTCTTTCCTTTGTGTGCTTTTATAATTGCTTGTCTATGTTTCTCGCTTATTTCTGGTCTTTTGTATTTTGAGAAGTCTATTTTTTCGTCTAAATATCTTTGTAGATATGTCATTGAGAAGTAGTCTTTTTTGTTGCCATACATTTCAAAGTTTTTTCGGTGGATTTCAAAATGTTCTCTAGGGGAAACACAAACTAAATTTTTAATATCGTTATTGGTTTTATCTCCGTCTAAATGGTGAATATGAAAACCTTTCGGTATTTTCCTATTATGTGTTCTCTCCCATATTTTCCTGTAAGTCCTGTGGTCTCTCATAATGCTTTTTTAGTTTAATTAAATCATCTACTGATACATCTAATTTTAGCATATATTCGTCGGAATTCCAAGATAGGATTAAGTTGGCAGGGAAGCGACCAAGACCAGTAGAATTATCTATAAATCTGTTTTCTTTCTTTTTATTTATACCTAAATCGTAAACATTTTCAGTTGGAGTTCCTTCTTTTCTTCCTAACACTTCTTCACCACTTTCCACCCTACTCTCATCTATATTTATTCCACCTGTTCCGTATTTAAGACAGTTCTCTGCAATAGTTAATCCCTTATCAAGTGGTTTTCTCATAAGAATCCAATCTTCTCTTGCTGGTTTAAGTGCAGTTCCCCAGCCTTCCCATTCGGAAGTGCCTTTGGTTAAATGCGGACTATTTTCTACATATTCTATTTCACTTCCATTTTTTCTCCATTTCTTTCCAGTTCCATTTATCGTTGGATGTTCTCCTAAATCTTCCCTCTCATTCCCTTGCAACTTATCAACCGCCTTACCAATATTCAAACTTTTTGGAAACCCTGAACCAAACACATGTGCTACAACATCTCTAATTTCAAAACCAGCATTTTCCCAAGCTGTCGCAGTCCAGTGTGAGGTTCTTGGAATAGTCCAAACAAAAGCGTGTCCCCCTGGTTTTAAAACTCTTTTGCATTCAGTTGCGACTTCTTGCATCCATTTAATCCAATTATCTCTGCCACCCTTATCTGTATCCCAGCTTTTTCCCATAAAAGAAATACCTGCTGGGGGGTCGGTAACAATACTATCAACACTATTCTCTGGTAATTCTTTTAACTTCTCTAAACAATCTCCGTGTATAATTTTATTCATATGATACTCGCGGTTATCTGTTAAAAATTAAATACCTGTGGGGAAAGAGACTTTTCTACTGTTAGTCGTTTTGCTGTTCGCTAAGGCGAATCATCTCTTTTCATACAGCTATACTATTCCCCCATAGATATTCAATTGAAATAATTATATCACTTGTGAATATATTGTCTAGTATTTAAGACTTATATATGATATACTTCTAATACTGGAACTACGCCAGTTGAAGCGTTTGGTAGTATCTATTATCTTATAAGTAATAGACATTCGTAAAAGAAATTACCTCATGAATATTGCAATAGAAAATACACCTATCGACCAGGTGTATTTTTGTTAGTACCAATTATTCTTTTTCCAGAAACTCCAAGCATTAATAGGTGTTTTATAAACTTTATCAATATAGGCTATTGCAGCATCAACCTGGTCTCGACAGTCTGTGCTTTTTTTATGACCAATATATTTTAAAGTACCATCTAATAATTGTCCTAATCCATACGCCGTTGATTTAGGATTATCTGCTTGGCAGTCCCACTTACTTTCTTTTTCTATAATAGAATTAAAGCTCTCCCAATTATTTTTGCCGAATGTGTTAGTTACCTGTAAATACGCATACGACTTTATGTCATCGTTTTGTATTGATTCAGGAACTATTATCAAAGGCTCTGGTGCTTCTGCTTCTGCTTTAAAAATAAACAAGCTTAGTAATAATAGCAGAATTAAAAACGCCAGTAAAGTGAATTTATTCATAGAATACGATTTGGGCTATCGTGAAACTCTTATCTGTATTTTGCACTGCCTTAATTATACCAAATTACAACATTTTTCGTAACTGACTTATCCACAGTCGCGTTGTATAATGTTATTGTATATTACACCACACCTTGTATACTTAATACATGGGACGATTATTAAAAACGAGTGATAAAAAGACAAAACTTAATTCCTGTATATTCTGCGGAATAAACTATCAGAAGCAAAAGACAATAAAAACATTTTTGGTTGATATAGAATATGTTTATATACCACCATTAGATAATAGTTTCCATGCAGTTTGTTCACGATGTATGTCTACATTAGAACGATATAAAGAGAAGTACCCACATCTGTGGGAATAGCAAGATTATTATTAACCGCGAGTATGGTATAATGGAGTAATTCTGTTCACCATAAAATAATAAATAAGATGAAATACATTATTACAACAGCACAGAAAAGTGCTAAGGCTAACAAGAATCTCATCGCCAATATTAAAACCTTTCAAAAGGTACATGGTATAGAAGATGACGGATTACTTGTGTTCATTATGAATGGTAAATACAAAGATGACGAGATAATTGACCCTGCTATATTTAACGCTGGATTTTCCATTGTTGAAAACAAGACACTCAATACTAATCTCCGACTTCGAGATGTTAAAGTTCAAGCACAAAAGATAAAACCTTTTCATGGACTTAACAGTAAATTACCAAGAGAATGTTCACACATTCTACCAGCTACGAAGTTACGATACGAAACACTATCTAACTTATCACATCACCCAAGAGCATTAATCTCAACAGGTGCGATTACTGAGGGAGCATACAAGCTTAATACCAATCTAGGTCAGAAAGCAAGTGAGCAACATCAGTTTGGTTTCGTCTATGTAAAAATAGTCGATAACCGTATCTTTCACGCCATGCAAGTTGATTGCCAAAAGAATGGTAACTTTCATTACTTAAATGAATTTTATAACAAAGGTAAAATGACTAAGGTTTCACCAAAAGCTATTGTACTCGGTGACTTACACATAGGTATTCTTGATAAAAAAGCTTATGCGTTGTCATTAGAGCAGTTGCGAGACATGAAACCAGAGTATGTCGCACTTCATGATGTATTCGATGGATCAAGTGTTAATCACCACGAAAGTAAATCATTCATTTCCAAGTTAAAGAACTTTCAATTAAAGAAAGATTCCCTTGATAAAGAATTAAGAATGGTTCACAAACACTTATGGGATATGTCTAAGGAGTTTCCTAAGATTAAGTTTATTATCCCAGAAAGTAATCATGATGTTTTCTTACGAAGATATATTGATTCAGGTGATTTCATGTACAACCCACAAAACTTCTTGTTTGTAGCTACTATTATTCCCGAAGTATTAAAAGAGAAAAAACCAGTGTTAGAAATAGCACTATCGCATATTGGTGCTTTACCGAAAAATATGCAGTTTCTTTTAGAGAACGATGAATTTAGAGTAGCTGGTGTAAACATTGGTTCTCATGGTCACTTAGGTGTATCAGGTAGCAGAGGTTCTGTTTCTCAATTTGATAGACAAAACTTCCAACAAATGTCAGGTCATACACATAAACCTGAAAGACAAGCTAATGCAATTAGTGTCGGAACTAACAGTATCTTGCAACAAAGATACATGAAAGGTCCTGGTGCTCATGCACACGCTAATGGTATCGTTTACCCAGACGGACACCAGATGTTGTATGTAATGATTACTTAATAATTCCGCAGGCTTATGCTTGCGGTTTTTCATTTGCAGGCGTATAATACTAGAAAAGTACATTATGAAAGTAAAAATTGCAGTAATGGCTTGTATACTAGGTTTAGTGTACGCATTACAATTATGCTGGGTCAAAATCGTTGTAGTATTCTTACATATATTAGAATCTATGTCATGCGAATTTAATGATCTGTTCCTTTGTGTTATGTTTGTACCAGTTGTTGAAGAAACACTTTACAGACACTTACCGTTATCAATCGGTAAAAACTACTACAAGAAAAGTATTGTTGCTATTGCTCTTGGTTCATCTATTATCTTTGGACTACAACATGGCAATGGATTTGTCGCTAACATTCTGATACAAGGTTGTATTGGATTGTCATTTGCTTGGGTATATTTAAACTTCGGTTTGAAATACTCTATACTATCCCACGCATTGTGGAACCTAGGCTGTTATTTAAATTTCGTTTAAAATGTCACCTACAATTATTATTTTAGTATTCATGGCTCTATGCTGTCTATACATGATTTGTAAACCTTATTTTAGAGATTAAAATTAAATAAATGTGTAAACAAAAAAGAAAAAGACCGAAACTCTATACATTGGAGCAAGTCGTACTCGCAGTGAATCACTGGGCTATGACTACCGTACCAACGGAAAATGTAAAACAATTTATCAATAAGGAAGTTAAAGACGAAAAGCAACTATCCTTTTTTGAACACTAAAACAAGGGGATTAATTTCCCCTTTTCGTTTACATAGTTATACACACCTTTATGCTTGCACATTATTTTGATTTTATGATATAATACAGGTATAGCACTTGTTTCTAGCAAGATTTGTGCTATCATTGATGTGGTTAGAGTGCGAGAACATTTATACCAGGAAAGGAAAAGGGGCAACCCTTGCAGATTACACATCGTCTGTTTGCTAGTTCCTTTTCTGATATAAGTGTTTTTTTATTAATTAATTAAAAGTATATATGGATGATCGCGAAACTAGAAATAGTAGTCCATCATATTACGCAATAGTTCCAGCAGATGTTAGGTATAATAATGAGATAAGTGCTAACGCTAAATTATTATATGGGGAAATAACTGCATTGTGTAATAAAGAGGGTTATTGTTGGGCAAGCAACCAATATTTTGCAAAATTATATGAAGTTCACAAAGATACAGTCAGTAAATGGGTATCTGAACTTGTGCAACAAGAATATGTTTATTTTACTGTACTCGAAAATAATTATAGGCAAATATTCCTTACAGAGCATAGGCAAAAAGACCTACCCTATAGGCAAAAACGCCTAGGGGGTACGGCAAAAACGCCTAGGGGGGATAGGCAAAAACGCCTACATAATAATACAGTTAATAATACAAATAATAATGTTGTCACTAAGCAAGCTAGTGACCCTATGTCTTTAACTGAATTTATTAACAGCTGTAAACAGTCAAAACTAAAACACATACAGGTTATTGGTGAATGGGCAGACGGTGAACAACCACAGCATACAACATATGGCGAATGGCAGTCATTTATTCGCAGAAATTTACGCCCAGCAAAAGAACTGGCTGCGTATTCCATGGAAAAAGTAGAGAAAGCATATCAGTTGTTGCAAAAGGATATAGTTAAAAAACTACCAAGTGGAAAAACTGATGGATTTATTACAAAATACAGCCTCGAAACTGTAATTAAATATATTGATAATGTATGAAAAAAGAACCCATAAATATAACAAGCGAATCTAGTATTTTACCAGAAACAGCTAAAAAGATTAAAAGCGAAATAAACAAATACAAGTCTTTTGATGATTTTCTGATCGCAAAGAAAGCTATATATATTAAAAACGGAAATAAGATAGTCCTAGAATTTCCAATTGATCAAATAAGTGACTACTCTAAGATGTTTGTAGATAGTTTTATTGTTGGATTAAACGACAGCTTCATTTTTGAGAAGTATGCAAAAAGATACAATAAAGAAGATGGTATTAAAAGATATACTGGATACTTCAACCCTTTCTTCTTCTGGTCAGCGGTTTATCATGGAAAAGCACAAGATTAGCCTTATATCATAATGCTAGAAAGTTATACACAGTTTAATTTATTAGATACTTGCAAGTAATTACATATCATATATACTGAATATATAGAAGAGATAACCAACTTCTACTTAACCTATGAATATGTACTACGGACTACGAATGGAAGACCAAGAAGAATACGAAGCTACTATGTGTCCTACTTGTGACACACACAAGAAGGAAGACGGAGAAAATGAATGTAAGTTTTGTTGGAGAATAGGAAAGACTACTTCAAGTATTATTAACAGCTCTAAACCACTACATCGAAGTTTAGATTTAATGGACTTACGAGGACAATATGAATAAAGATAACTTATTAAGAATTATAGAGATAAAGATTCAAATTGATAGATTAGAAAGAGAAGATAAAGATAAACAAGAAATATTAGATTCTGGCTCTTATGCATTAGCAGAAGGCTATCTAACGTATAACATGAGAATGATTGAAGAATTAGAAGAAGAACTAAATAATATTACTTTATAATATGGAAATACTACTAAACGAACAGGAGATAGAACTACTAATTGAATCATTAGAACTAGATTTAAATGGTGATAAGTTAGACGGATTTCACAGAACAGTTTATCAGAATATATTAGCTAAATTAAAACAATATGAAGAACCTTTATAAATCGCTTGCGGATTTTCAGCAAGAGGTTCCCGTAATACATAAGGGAACAAATGGATTTAATTATAGTTACGCAGATTTACCAGCTATATTTGAAATTATTAATCCATTAATGAAAAAACACGGATTAGGATTTTATCAGGCTGTAGAAAGTACACTAGATAAAAATTCAATTAGAACAGTAGTATTCCACATTGAAAGTGGTGAAGCTATACAAAGTGATACACTTATTCCACAAAATGTGCAATTAGCAAAGATGAACGAGTTTCAAGTTCTTGGATCAGCTATTACTTACATTAGACGATACGCACTATCAAGTATGCTAGGACTAGTAACAGATAAAGATACTGACGCTAGTGGTGAACAGGTAAGAACACCAGAAAAAAGATTGTATGATGCTGTTGGAAAAACACAACAAATAAAAACAGTAGCTGGTCGTACAGATGACGACACAGAAGACGCTTTATCAGATATTAAACCAATTAACACAAGAAGATAATTATATGGAAACAAAAAAACAAGATATTATATTTGTAGATGGATATGAAACAAAAGATATACCAGACACAACACCAGATTATATTTTAGGAAAAGGAAGTTTTAATGTAGAGAAAATGATCGAATTTCTAACTAAGTACAAAGCATTGGCAGTAAGTGGATATTTAAATTATGAAACTAAGCGTTCAAAGGCAACAGGTAAACGATACACACAGTTAGACTTATACCGATTTAATCAACAACCAGATCAAGTGAAAGAAGACGCACTAATTAATCTTCGGAATCCAGGTTATCCAACACCAACATCACAAGGTATTGATCTAAGTAAAACACTATCAGATACACATGGTATATCACCAGAAGATTTAGATGGTACACCGTGGCAAGGAGATTTAATGTAATATGGAAAAAAAGAAGCGTTCTCTTTCACAAAACAATTCTTTACACTTAGGTTGCCAACAAATAGCAGATATTATGATTGAAAACAATATAACATTGAATATGCTTATAAAAGAAATTGAAGTGCGACCTACAATGGAATCAGTGAAAGCGGTGTTTAAAGCTATGGCAAAATCAAAGTATGAAGTAGATAGTACAGCAGACCTTGAAAGACAACAAATAGATCCTATATGGGAAGAATTAGTACACGCTGTATCTAAGATTACTGGAGAAACAATACCATTTCCATCAAGAGAGAATACAGACGATTATTGGAAAGATTATAAATAACAAATTAAATTATATGAGTTACGATTTTAGTGAGTATGTTGTTACAGCAAAAGGTATGCCATCATGGAATCATGAAGAAAATGCCTGGTTAGAAGAAGCAATAAAATATTGTTCTGCAAACAAAGGAGTTAGTATTATGGACTTTGTTAAATGGAATATAAAAAAAGGAAATATTAATAGAAAATTTCAAACAGTGTATACCTATGTACTAAAAGGTGTAAGATATTCAAAATAAATTATTAAATAAATAAAAAAGGCATTTCTGCCTCTTATCCTGCAAAACTTGATTACGAGTGTTCTCGAAGAAGTTATATTAGATTTACGATAAATTGAGTATAACAGATACGAATCACTGGTGCAAGTTGGTAGGATTAGGGGTGGAAGACAACACTATGAAAACAATCAGTTGTATATCACACGATCAAAAAGACAAAGACAGAATAATGAAGCTAATTAAAAAGGCAAAAGACAACAAGGTACTACATAAGAACATATCATTTTCAGCACTAGCAGTTGATTGTGTAACAGAGTATCTTGAAGAAATAACAAAAAACTTATCAACAGTTAAATAGTTGCACTATTATATACAAGTTATATACTAGTATTAAGGGAGATAACCAACCCTGATTAACTTATGAAAACAAACTTTACAGGAGATATGATATTAGCATTTATAGCAGTAAGCGTACCAATCATAATTATAGTATTCACAGATAGTATTATTAACTATTTTACTAAATAATATGTCATACATACAAGACAAGTTAGATGCTTTTGATAAAAGATTTGTTTATCCATTGAACTTTGATTTTAAAGTAAAAGAAAACGAGCCATTTCTTGATGATAGTAGTATGGCAGATGGATATGGTAGTGCGGCGGATTATTTAAAAGAGTTTCTCGAACAATCCCTCACAGACTATCACAATCATATTGTAGAGAAGATTAAAAACTCCGATAAGGCGTTTGGAATAATTGATAAAGATGGTAAGGGTGGTGCGATTTTAATAACTGATATAGAAAAAATCATATGAAAAAAAGAAAAAACACCGAATTAATCAAATGGCAAGAAAAATGTAAAGATGGTACAGGCTGTTGTGTATTATGCGGTAGCCAAGAGTTTCTGTCTGTAGACCACATAGTTCCTGTGTTTTTATTGAACGAGTTTGACATAAATAAAGAAGAAGTATTGTACAACTGGAGTCACAATTTTCAAATATTATGTAATCAATGTCACAAGCAAAAAGCTAATCATCTTGATTTAAAGAATCACATCACATACCGAATCCTGATTGATTTATTGGTTACACATAGAAACAAATACACTGTTCAATTACAAGACACTAACCCAAAGGAATAATATGTCAGCAAATAATTTTATAAAAATATACAAAAACGAATATAACCAATTAGTCGAAGATGCTTGGAAGTATAATGATTTGACCAAATAACTAACAATTAATAAAGTAATTATGAACCCAAACGCACACGAACGATCAACAGAATATACTCACACATTAAATCCTAATCAAAAAAGATATGATTGGGCTTATTACAACGCACTAATGCCATATATCACAGGAAATGTACTAGATATTGGAGCAGGTGCAGGTATGTTTGTAAAAGAGTATTCTAAAAAAGAAGATGTAAACACCGTAACTTGTCTCGATAAGTATACAGAAGAATTACCAGAAATTGATAAAGTAATCCGTACAGACTGGGTATGTCCACAAGAACTACCTGACCAGTTATTTGATACAGTTGTCAGCACAGAGTTCATCGAGCATATTGAACGAGAACAGTTAGAGCCACTACTTGAAGACATTAAAAACGCTCTAAAAGAAGATGGAGTATTCGTAGGAAGCACACCAAACAAACAAGTACCGACTACTAATCCATATCACCTGTACGAGTACACATTACCAGAACTAACTGAAATCTTTAAACAGTATTTCTCAGAAGTAAAAACTTGGGACACTAATGTAGATTTCTGTACTGTATGGGTATGCAAAAAATAGTTTCTATTGTGATTCCGTGCTACAACCAGAGTCAATGGCTACCAGATGCAGTAAACTCAGCACTTAATCAAACAGTACCCTGTGAAGTTATCATTGTTAATGACGGATCAACTGACAACACTGACGAAGTAGCAAAACAATTCTATGTAGACAAGTATATTATAAAAGAAAACGGAGGTCTATCATCAGCCCGTAACACAGGTATTGAAGCAGCGAAAGGAGAATGGATATTAACACTAGATTCAGACGATAAGATAGCACCTGACTTTGTAGAAAAATGCTTGAAATATAAGGATGAATATGATATAATCGGTACAGGACAAGAGGAATTTGGAGATACTGACCGCAAGTATTTATTCAAAACAAATCCAACGCACGCAGACTTCTTACAAAATAATCAGATTAACTGTTGCTCACTATTTCGTAAAGAGATATGGGAAAAAGTTGGTGGATACGAAGAACGCATTAAGATTGGACTGGAAGACTGGCAATTTTGGTTAAAGGCAACATATCTCGGTTATAAGGTTGCAACTGTACCAGAGTACCTATTCTTTTACAGAAAACATGGTGAGTCTATGATTAGTAATGTACATAGGAATCTTAATGAAGCACACGGTACAATGATGAAATACTTTAACGAATTTAAACAATCATATGACAATAGAACTACAAATAATCCTAGATAAACTAATAGAACTAAGAGATAATATCTATGGTTGTGGAAATGGTCGTAATGAAATAGATAAGTTTATTAAGCAATTAAAACGAGACTATGATGTACAATAAATCTGGCTATGTGTTTAATATAGTAGAAAACTCAATAGGGATATTTAAAGACTTTGATGGTATGACATATGAAGAAGCTAACAAAAATACAATATCTTCTATAACAGTAAACAACGAATACTTCTTGGAAAAGTTCAAACAGTTCCTGGAAAGTCTACCTGATTAATATGATCTTAAATATACTTACTACATACGGTATAGCATACCTACTAACCGAATCATTCCTATTAGAAAAACCACGCAATTACATAGCAAAGAAAGGTGGAATCTACATAGGAAATATGGTATACTGCTCCATATGTATATCTTACTGGGTTGGCTTAATCCTAACTGGTAATATACTGGAAGCATTCGCTATTATGGGAACAATCGCACTAATAAACAAACTATGAAATAATTACTTGCTTAATAGCAGGTTTTTATGTTATAATAGATACATATATGGCACAAGGAATAGCATTTACACCTGAACAAAGAGAATCTATTATGGAAAGTTTAAGACCTTATTTAGAGATAGGGTTTTCAAGGAATAAAGCTTGTAATTTAATAGGATTAGACCCAACAACATTATCTCACTGGGTTGTAGCAGATGAAGCCCTTTCTATGAAACTTGAAGGATGGGAAAACTCAGTTAATAAACTAGTACTACAAAACCTAGTAGACGCAATAAAGAAGGAAGGAGAGACAGACGATACGAGAAAAGAAACTACAAGGTGGTGGGCAGAACGAAAGATGAAAGCAGATTTCTCAACACGACAAGAAAACACAGGAGCAGATGGAGAGCAACTAACTATACAAATAGTAAAATATGGCGACAATCCAAATTCCCCACAAATTCATACCTAGAGACTACCAGATACCAATCTTCGAATCATTTGATAATGGTTTTAAGCGTATCATTCAAATATGGCATAGACGAGCAGGTAAAGAAAAGACTGATATTAACTTAGTAGCAAGAGAAGTTTATACGAACATTGGTGCATACTATTACATATTCCCAACATACAATCAGGGTAAAAAGATTCTATGGAACGGTGCAGATAAAGACGGTACTAGATTCCTTGACCACCTACCAAAAGAAACAAGACTAAGAACTGTTGGTAACGAAATGTTTATAGAGTTCAAGAATGGTTCTACATTCCAAGTAATTGGTTCAGATAATATAGATTCAATCGTAGGAACAAACCCACGAGGTGTAGTATTTTCAGAGTATTCACTACAAGACCCGACAGCATGGGATTATATTCGACCTATTCTAGCCGAGAACGATGGGTGGGCAGTGTTTAATTTTACACCTCGTGGAAACAATCACGCAAAAGATTTACTTGATTATGCTTTATCAGATCCAGAGCATTGGTTTGTATCAAATCTAACCGTCGAAGACACTAAGGCAATTAAACAAGAAGTTTTAGACCAAGAACGAAAGGAGATTATTGCTAAGAATGGTGACGACTCAGTATTTAGACAAGAGTATATGAATAGTTTTTCAGCATCAATGACAGGTGCTTATTATGGTAAACTTATGGAAGGAATGGAGCATAACGGTAGAATAACAAATGTTCCATATGACGCTAACCTACCTGTTCATACTTGGTGGGATTTAGGAGTAAACGATTCAATGACAATAGGATTCTTTCAGATACATAAACTTGAAGTACGAATGATTGATTATTTGGAAGGTAGTGGAGAAGGGTTAGGTTATTATATCAACGAATTAAATAGAAAAGGTTATACATATGGAAAACACTTTGCACCACACGACATTGCAGTAAAAGAAATGGGTACAGGTAAGTCACGATATGAATCAGCTTTATCTCTTGGCTTAAGGTTTGAAATGATACCAAGTAAAGATGGTGGAATAAAATCAGCAGTGCCAGCTTTAAGTATTGAAGACGGTATTGATGCAGTTCGTAGAAGACTATCTTCACTCTACATAGACAAAGAGAAATGTTCAAAAGCTATCAAAGCAATGAAACATTACCAGAAAGACTTTGATGAAAAGAATAAAGTATATAGAAATAATCCAAAGCATGACTGGTCGTCTCACTGTGCAGATATGATGCGGTATTGGGCGGTAACTGATGTTATGGATAATTCCAAATTAGATAAGGAACGACAAAAACAGTTCGCAATTACTAGAATGAACTTGGCAAGTAATGATAATGTATAATATGAAACCATCAACATTTTTTAAAAAGATTTCAGCAATAGAAATGGGTAAAGAACCTATTGATAATGACTTAATCAAACATTGTAAGGAGGTATTAGACTATCCAGTTGAACAATTAGATCAATCAGACAGAATGTATGCTCGATTATTCTTTGACCAGAAGTTTAATTGGGTATGGAATGAACCAAAAGTATGGGTAGACATTTATAATGAACTTATACTATTATCAAAATAAGTAATGTATGATATAATACGCATATGCAACTAACTGCTGTTGAACAAAAACTAATTGCTATACTGAGGGAACTTCCTCCGTATGGTAAGATAGAAATATCGACTGATAAACTTGGTAAGTACGATACATTTTTAGTTCACAAGTCAGAGAAAATAATATTATCACCAAATCAATAACTCTTCACCGAAGAACGGGGGGATAGCTCATAAGGCTATTTCCCTTTTTTATATGGATATTACAAAGTTTGTAAAAGACAAAATGGAATTATGGGAAAGAGGAAGCGTTCAGATTACTGAGGGGCTTACTTTTAACGCACACCAAACAATTAAAAAGGTTATTTACTATTCAGAGAGTAAGTATGAATCAGGGCAGAAAGACCGAAGAGGTAAACTAAAACCCTTCTTCAATATTGTAAACTTCCGAGTGAATGTAGCAACACGAGCAACTGACCTTGATACAAAAGATATTCAAATCGTAGCAGATGAACCACAGTTTATGCCTATGTCTTTCTTATTACAGAAAGAAGTATACAACTGGATGAAAGATGTAAACTTTGCTAAGACACTAAATGAAATGGGACAGACACGAGCTAAGTTCGGTGGAGTATTAGTTAAAAAGTGTATGGAACAAGAAGAGGGCGAAGAAGAAGAACTAGAACTTGAAGTAGTAGACTGGCGTAATGTTATCGTTGATCCATCTAATCCAGATGACATGGTAATTGAAAAGCATTACTTAACCGAAAATGAACTAGCAGAGAAGGAAGGAGTATGGGAAGGGGTACGAGAAGCTATTGATGTTGTACGAAAGTCAGCAGAAAAGAAACTAGAGGTATTTGAAGTTACAGCAGAACTACCAGAATCATATGCACCAGAGGGAGGAGATGATTATACTTACCGAATCCAAAAGTTCTTCTTGTATAATAAGACTAAGTCAGGTAAAGCAGTTATCTTATACCACGAGTTCTTAGATGAGTTCCCTTATAAATACCTAGCATGGGAAAAGATTAATGGACGACTAGGACGAGGAATAGTTGAAGACGGATTTGAAGCACAACAGTGGACAAACGATGCAGTCATCAAAGAGAAAGAAGCTATGGAACTTGGCTCAAAGGTTATCTTTAAATCAACTGACCCATCAATCCAAAACAATATCCTATCAGAAGTAGAGAACGGACAAATCATTAAGATTGCTCCTAACACTGACTTGGCTATTGCTAACACAATCACAAATAATCTTCCTGAGTTCCGAGCATTGATTCAGTCATGGGATTCACAACTTGAAAAGACAACTTCAACATTCAATGCAGTAACAGGAGAAACTATGCCATCAGGTACAGCGTATCGAACTACTGCTATCTTGAATCAAGAAGCGACATCAATGTTTGATTACCGGCGAGAAGAAATGGGAATCTTCCTAGTAGAAATCTTTACTGATTGGATTATTCCTTACTTGTTAAAGAAATTCAATAAAGCACATATCCTAGCAGCAGAATTTACACCAGAAGAATTGAAAGCTATTGATGATTCATTCTCAAACTACAATGCTACAATGAAGATGAAAGAGTCTATCTTATCTGGTAAACCAGTATACGCAGAAGACTATGCACAACTTGTACAAGAAACAAAAGACTTGTTAATGAAATCAAAAGATAAACGATTCTTAGATATTCCAAAAGGACAGTACAAGAACTGGAAACCAAAAGTAACTATTCTTACAACTGGTGAACAGAAGAACAAGGCAGTTATCCTTGAATCACTAAACAATGTACTTATGACTGCTGCAAAAGCACCACAAGTATTAACAGACCCAACACTATCAAAAGTGTTTGCTAAGATTCTAGAAGTATCAGGTTTAGGTATATCACCAATTTCACTTGGTATGGGAGCTAATATGAATGCTTCGGCACAACCACAGCAACCACCACAAGAAGTTCCAGTAGCACCTGCATTACCAGTAGCACTAGGACAACCTGCACAATAATATGGATATAAACACAAGACTATTTATATTTGCAAGAGATGTTGCAATGAGAGATGAGGTTAAAGAATACTTCGATATGTACATTAAAGGAAAGATACTTGAACGAGCATTTGCTAAACAAGATGTTAAAGACCTTGCAGAAGCAAAAGAAGTAATTGATGGTATCTTTGCACAAATGAAATATGAAGTTGAAGCGGCTATGCCAAAGAACTTTGTAAACGAAAACGAATAACACTACGGTTTCAAGCTTCCGACCAAAAAGTATTAATACTAAACCAGAACGCTAACTGACCATAAAAAGCGATAAAACTATGGATAAAACCACAGACTACAATGACTTCGACATTGACCAATTAAACGAAGAGGCGGAAACAGAATTAGGTACTGAACATATCGAAAATGATGAAGCCGAAAGTGATGACGAAGAAGTATCTAAGCTCCGTTCAGAGAATAAGAAACTTATCGAAATCATTAAGCGTAGAAAAGAACGAGAGACACAATCTCATCAATCTTCTCCAACGCAAACTATTAACACTAACCAAGCCCAGCCAATCACACGAGATGAAGCTGTACTCTTTGCACAAGGTTATTCAGAAGAAGATGTAGATTACTTAAATGTAGTCGCAAAAGGAACTGGACTACCTTTGAAAGAAGCTAAAGAGCATCCTATCTTTGCAGCATATATTGAAAAGCTAGACAAAGAAAAGAAAGCTAAACGAGCTTCATTGGGTACATCAAAGGGTTCAACTGTACAAAAAGAGGTATCACTTGCTGGTATCAGTGCAGCAGAACACAAAAACATCTGGAAAGAAAAGATGGGCAAATAAATAAAATTATATGGCTTTCGCAACAGATACATTTACAAGTACAGACTTGGCGGTAATGATCCCT
>JACDJA010001240.1_pt1 | contig 22112 bp, 15 predicted proteins | sample 7449241 | NCBI WGS metagenome assembly JACDJA01 (sample SAMN14253289, study PRJNA609438) | sludge metagenome | isolation source: initial anaerobic sludge | collected 2018-12-20 | reverse complement strand
TCGGGGACGTAGCACCGACCTACGGCACTACGCACCGCCGTTGCCGTGCGCGTCGTCGCGCGTGGCGCATCGCTTCCGCAGGTCGGCCCTACGCGGCCGACGCGGTGTGGCATCGAACATCCCGTCGGGGACGTAGCCCCGATCTACGGCACTACGCACCGCCGTTGCCGTGCGCGTCGTCGCGCGTGGCGCATCGCTTCCGCAGGTCGGCCCTACGCGGCCGACGCGGCGTGGCATCGAACATCCCGTCGGGGACGTAGCACCGATCTACGGCACGGCCCCGCAACGTCAGGGGGGAGGTGTATCCATGACCTACCGCGGCTCGGCGTTCTTCACGTAGCGGTCGAACCAGGTGAGCATTTCGGCCACGAAGTGCTCGTTGGATTCGCGCGCGGCGTACCAGTGCGGCTCGAACGGCAGCATCACCAGGCGCGCGGTGCCTCCCAGGCCGCGCACGGCCTGGAACAGGCGCGGCGACTGGGTGGGTTCGGTGCCGGGGTTGGCGTCGTCGATGCCGTGCACGATCAGGATCGGCTCGTCGATCTTGTCGGCGTGGAAGAAGCTCGAAGCCTCGTCGTAGGCCTTGGGCGCGGCCCAGAACGAACGCCGCTCGTTCTGGAACCCGAACGGGGTCAGGGTCTTGTTGTAGCCACCGCTCGAGGCCACGCCGGCGCGGAAGAGGTCGGTGTGCGCCAACAGGTTCGCCGCCATCAGCGCGCCGTGGCTGTGGCCGGTCACGCCAATGCGCTCGGGATCGACCACGCCCAGCTCCACGGCCTTGGCAACGGCGGCCTCGGCATTGGCGACGAGCTGTTCGAGATAGGTGTCGTAGGCGTTCTTCGGATCGCCCACGATCGGGAAGGCGGCGCTGTCGACGATGGCGTAGCCGGCCAGCAGCAGCAGGCGATAGCTCGACAGGCGGGTGAAGGTCTGTTCGGAACCGCGCACCTGTCCGGCCTGCGAGGGATCGGCGAAATCCATCGGATAGGCGTAGAGGATGGCCGGTACGCGCGTACCCTCGACGTAGCCGGGCGGGGTGTAGAGGGTGAAGGAAAGCGGCACGCCGTCCTTGCGGGTGTAGGTGACCAGGCGCTTCTTGATCTTGCGCACTTCCGGGGTCGGATCGGGGAAACGCGTGATGGCTTCGGCCGAAGACGCGAACGCGGCTTCGCCGGCGGCGGCATCGGCCAGCGCGGCACCGAGCCTGCGGCGGAACGCGTTGGGCGGATCGATCGGTGACTCGTGCCAGGTCAGCAGGCCACCCGGTTCCGGGGCGAACCCGAGCAGGCGCTCGTAGGCATCCGGCGCGCTGCGGAACAGCCGCTCGGTCTTGCCGCTGCCGAGGTCATAGCGGTCCAGAAAGGGGCGATCGCCCTGCGGCGAGGCCCCTGATCCGGCCAGGAAAATCGCCCCGTCCTGCTCTCGCAGCACGCTGGCTCCGTTGGCCAGGGTGCGGCTCTGCGGATTGCCCGGATGGGCGTAGCGTTCGTCCATCGAGAGATCCCAGAGCACGCGGGCGGCGCTGCGCGGCTTGTCGACGTCCATCAGCGAAATCGTTAACCAGCGCCGGTTGGCGTCGTACTGGGCGAGAAGGGCCTTCGAGCCGCGCTCGAACCAGTACTGGCCGGCGTAGCGCTGCGCGGTGCGGGCGATTTCCACCGGTTTGGCGGTGAAGGGCGCGGCCCACATCAGCACCCGATCGCGCTCGGGCACGGTGTTTTTCCAGTCGCCGCCGTCGAGCGCCTCGGCATACACCAGGGTGGCGGGCGCATTGGCGCGCCATTCGAAACCGCGCGGTCCGGTCGGCACGCCGCGCACCGGTACGCTTTCGGCGGCGGGCAGCGTGGCGAGAGTGCGGCTGGTACCGGCATCCAGGTCCAGCACGGTCACCTCGTGCGCGAAGCGCTGCCAGGTCACGACGTAGGAATAAGGCCGCGTGAGCACGTCGACCAGTACGTGCCGACCGTCCGGTGCCGCGCGCACCTCGCCCAGCACGGCCGGTTCGCCCACACGCTGCACCGCACCGCTGCGCGCATCGACCACGGCCAGCTGCGCGCTGGCGTAGTAGTGGAACAGGGTTTCGTCCTCGGGGCTCGAAAGGGTATCGCGGGCCTCGTAGGTGCTGCTTTCGCCACCGCCCTCGGTCGCGTCCTTGATCTCGGGGCCGGGCGGCACGGCGGCCTTCTGCGGTGCCGGCCCGGCGTTTTCGGGGACGGTCTTCACCAGCAGCGCATCGCGCGCGCCCAGCCACTGCAGCTCGTTTTCCAAGATCGGGTTGATGCGCACGCCGTCCACGCGCCGGATGGAGCCGTCCTCGACCTTGCCCAGCCAGAGTTCGACGCCCGCATCCGTGGTGTTGACGAAGGCGAAACGCCGCCCGTCGGGCGACCAGAGCGGCCAGTCAGGGCAGGCATTGGGCGGCAGGGCCACCGGGGTTTCCCGGCCCGTGGCCACGTCCACCAGGGAAAACCCTTCCAGGCAGGTACGGATGCCGTAGCCGCTGACCATGTCGTGGCGGGCGTGGATGCGCGGCTCCACGCGCACGCCGGCCAGCTTGAGATACGGCTCGGCCACGCGCGCGATCGAGGGGTACTGCCCCTGCTGCACGATCATCAGGGTGGTGCCGGTGGGATCGAGCTGCGGCACCGGCGGCAACGGCGCGCGCATCACGCCCAGCAGCGGTTCGGGCGGCTGCTGGTACTGGGCCTGCGCTGCGGCGGCGGCCAGCGCGAGGAGCAGGACGGGGAGAACGCGCGACGTCGCTTGCATGATGGCTCCGGACTATGTTGGCCCGTAAAGCCTAGCGCAGCGTGACGCCTGGCGTACCGTGCCAGGCGTCATTCCCCGTGCGCGACGGGATCAGTGGGCGTGGCCGTCCGGACCGTGGGCGTGGCCGTGGGCGATTTCTTCCTCATTGGCATCGCGCACGCCGCTGATTTCCGCCTCGAAGCGCAGGGTCTTGCCCGCCATCGGGTGGTTGAGGTCCACGTCCACCACGGACAGGCCGACCTTGAGCACGGTCAGCACACGCGGTCCCTGCTCGGTCTGCACCATCAGGGTCTGGCCGGGGACGAGCTTCGCCTCGCCAAAGCGCTTCTTGGGCACGCGCTGGATCATGCCTTCGTCACGCTCGCCGTAGGCGTCGGACGGAGCCACGGTGACATCCACGCGATCACCGGCGGTCTTGCCTTCCAGCGCGCGCTCCAGGCCGGGGATGATGTTGCCTGCGCCGAACAGGATCACCAGCGGATCGCGTCCCTGCGAGGTTTCCACCTGGCTGCCGTCCGCGTCGAAAACGGTGTAGTGGAAGGTGACGACCTTGTTCTTCTCGATATTCATGGATCTGAAACCGGAAAATGGGGCGCGCAGCATAGCGGCTCGCAGGCACCAAGGCACGCCGGGGCGGCGTACGAGGCGACAATTGACAAGTCCGGCCACACTGCCCACGGTGTCGCCATGGCCCGCGCACGCTCCCGCCCTGCCCTCGCAATCCTGCTGGTGACCCTGACGCTGGCCCTGGGCGGCTGCGGCGGCGGCGCGACGCGCTCAGGTCCGGCCACGGCGAACCAGACCGTCGCCAACGACGTGCTTTTCCGCGCCATCGGCCTGGTCGGCACGCCCTACCGCCACGGTGGCAACACGCCCGAGGGCGGCTTCGACTGCAGCGGCCTGGTCGGCTATGTGTACCGGGAAGCGGCGGGGCTGGGCCTGCCGCGCACGACGCAGGGCCTGTCCGAACACGCGGCGTCGCGGGTGGACCGCAAGCGGCTTCGCCCGGGCGACCTCGTCTTTTTCGGCAAGCGACGCGCCAGCCACGTGGGCATCTACGTGGGCGAAGGACGCTTCGTGCATGCGCCAAGCAGCGGCGGCACGGTGCGCATGGACACACTCGACGGGCCGTACTGGCGCGAGAACTACCTGCAGGCGCGGCGGATCCTGCAGTGAAGCGCTGATGCCGCAGCGCGCGAACCGCGGTCGGCCGCGATGGTAGATTGCCGGCATCCCACGGACCGCCCGCATGAACCTCCGCGACCTGCGCTACCTCGTTGCCCTGGCCGAACACCGTCATTTCGGCCGCGCCGCGGAGGCGAGCTTCGTCAGCCAGCCCACGCTCTCCACCCAGATTCGCAAGCTCGAGGACGAGCTGGGCGTCAGCCTGGTGGAACGCGCGCCGCGCCGGGTGATGCTGACGCCGGTCGGGCGCGAGATTGCCGAGCGCGCGCGGCGCATCCTGGCCGACGTGGACGAACTGCACCAGATCGCGCAGCGTTCCCAGGATCCGGATGCCGGTACGGTCCGCCTCGGCATCTTCCCGACCCTTGGTCCCTACCTGTTGCCGCACGTCGTCCCGCGGGTGCGCGAGCGGTTCCCGCGGCTGGAGCTGCTGCTGGTGGAGGAAAAGACCGAGGTCCTCCTGCGCCAGCTGCGCGAAGGACGCCTGGACGCGGCCATCCTCGCCCTGCCGGTGCACGACGACCAGCTCGCAACCCGCTTCCTGTTCGAGGAGCCTTTCCTGCTTGCCGTGCCGCACGGACATCGGCTCGCGGAACACCGCTCCATCGTGCTTGACGACCTGCGCGAAGAAAGCCTGCTGCTGCTGGAGGACGGCCACTGCCTGCGCGACCAGGCGCTGGATGTGTGCCGCCTGTCCGGGGCCGACGAAAAATCGGGATTCCGCGCGACCAGCCTGGAGACGCTGCGCCAGATGGTAGCCGCCGGCGTGGGCATCACCCTGCTGCCGCAGCTCGCCGTGACCCCGCCGGTACCACCGTCGGCCGATATCGCCCTGGTGCCGTTTCGCGCCCCGCCGCCGCATCGCCGCATCGCCATGGTCTGGCGGCGCAGCACCGCGCGCGAGGGGCTCCTGCACAAGCTCGCCGACCTGTTCGCAGCCTTGCCGAGCGACCTCCTCGACTCCGCGCCGCAGCCGGTGATGTCGCGCCGGCAGGCTCCGCGCGCGCCGCGCGTGAAAGCCGGCGATTGAATCCCGCCCCCAGCCGCGCTAGCCTGCACCCATCGGACCACATTTCGATTTTCGCGAGGCGGCGCAACGGCGCCGCCTCTTCGTTCACGCAAGATTTGCGCCAGGAATACCCATGCCAGCGGAACCGCAACCCTCCCTCACCATCAGCAGCCTGGACCTGGTGCGGCTGGAGCGCCTGCTGGAATCGCCGGCGTACCGCGATCTGGACATCGCCCAGCGCCTGGGTGACGAGCTGGTGCGCGCCAACGTGGTCGCGCCGGCGGACATGCCTGCCGATGTGGTCTCGATGAACTCCCGGGTCACCTGCGTGGAAGAAATCAGCGGCAAGGAGCACCACCTGACGCTGGTCTATCCGCCCGACGCCGACGCGGCCGCCGGCCGCGTTTCGGTGTTCGCGCCGTTCGGCGCGGCGCTGCTGGGCCTGTCGGTCGGCCAGAGCATCGACTGGACCGGCCCGGACGGCCGCCCGCTGCGCATCCGCGTCGCCACGATCTCCTACCAGCCGGAATCCTCCGGCGACCTGGCGCGCTGACCTACCTCGCCCAGCGCCGCACCGCCTCGGCGAGATCCTCGCCGCGCACCGGTTTGCGCAGGAAGGCGCGCATGCCGGCCTGAGCGGTGCGTTCCTCCACCTGCGGATCGGCGCGCGCGCTCAGTGCAACCAGCGGCGGCGCGCCTTCGCCGGTGCCGACCATGCGCGCCACTTCGAAGCCGCTCAGGCCGGGCAGGTCCAGATCGAGGAACACCAGCGCGAAGCGCCGTTCGCGCAGCGCCGCCAGCGCCGCCAAACCGTGCGCGGCGTGTTCCACGCGATGCCCCTGGGCGGCCAGCAGCCCGACGATCACCTGCGCCACCACCGGGTCGTCCTCCACCACCAGAATATCCCGCGCCGCCGCCGGTGCCGCCGCGGCGGGTGCGCTGTCGGGCGGCGCGAGGGCGTCGGGCAGCGGCACCTGGAGCCGGAACGTCGATCCGGTGCCTGGCGCGCTTTCCACTGCGATCCCTCCACCCATCGCCGCCGCCAACTCCTGGCAGATCGCCAGTCCCAGGCCGCTGCCGCCGTGGCGGCGCGCGGTCAGGTTGCCCTCGCCCTGCTCGAAACGCCGGAACAGACGCGACTGCTGCTCGGCGTCCAGACCCGGCCCGGTATCGCGTACCGAAATCACCGCCTGGCCATCGGCCCGGCGCGCCAGATGCAGATCGACGCGCCCGACCTCGGTGAACTTGATCGCGTTGCCCGCGAGGTTCAGGACAATCTGCTGCATCCGCTGGCCATCGCCGCGCACCCACCTCGGCGCATCGGCATCCAGGCGTACCTCGAAAACCAGCCCCTTGGCGTCGGCCAGCGGCCGCAGCAGCCCGGCGGCCTGCTGCAGCATCGCGCGCAGGTCGAAGGCTTCATCGGCCAGCTCCAGCTTGCCCGCCTCGATCCGCGCCAGATCGAGCGCATCATTGACCAGCCGCAGCATCAGGTCGCCGGAGCGGCGGATCGCCTCGACGTGGCCGCGCTGACGCGCGTCCAGCGGCGATTTGAGCAGGAGTTCGCTCATGCCCAGCACGCCGGTCATGGGGGTGCGGATCTCGTGCCCCATGGTGGCGAGAAAGCTGCTCTTGGCCTCCGACGCGCGCTCGGCCCATTCGCGCTGGCGCTGGGCAAGCTGCAGGGCATGTTCGCGATCGAGCCGGCGGCGGTGCGCCAGCAGGGCCACGGCCAGCGCCGCGAGCAGCGCCAGCGCGTAGCCGAGGTAGGCCCAGCCGCTGCGCCACCAGGGCGGCGACACGCGCAGCCCAAGCTGCAGCGGCGCGGCGCTCCACGCGCCCGAACCGTTGTCGCCCATGACCTCCAGGCGATAGTCACCCGGATCGAGCTGGCTGAAGACGCGCTCGCCCGACGCGCCCACGTCGACCCACTGGGTTTCGAATCCCGTCAGGCGGAAGCGGTAGCGATTGGACGGCGGGTTGGCGAAGGACAGCAGGCGCGCCTTGATGGTCAGCTCGCGGTCGTTCCACGCGAGCCGGATCGGTGCGGTCGAATCCAGCGCTTCGCGCCCCTGCGGCCGCAGCACGGAAACGTCCGCCATGATGAGCGGAGACTGCGCCTGGGTGAAGCCGATACGCGCCGGATCGAACACCACCATGCCCTTCATGGTCGAGGCGTAAATGACGCGCTCGGCGCTCTGTCGCGGTGGTCGCATGGTGAACTCGTCGCTGGGCAGGCCATCGCGCACGCCGAAGCCCAGCAAGCTGCCGGACGCGACCTGATAGCGCCACAGGCCACGCACCGTGGTGAGCCACACGTCTCCGGCCGCATCCACGACGACGCCACCCACTTCCACCGCGGGAAGGCCCTGCGCCTCGCCCACCTGGTCGACCCGCTCCAGCAGGCCATCGCGCACGCGATGGCGCTCAAGGAACCCCATGCGCACGGTCCACAGCTCGCCATCGGGCGAAAACGCCAGGCCCATGATGCGGCCCGGCGGCAGCCCGCGCATCGCTTCGAATCGTCCGTCGCCGGTTTGCCGCAGCACGCCGAAGTCGCCCGCGATCCAGAGGCGCCCCGCCGGATCGTGGACCAATCCTTCGATGGAACCGTCCGGCAGGCCGTCCGGCGCGCCGCTTGCCCAGCTTCCCAGCACCCGCCCCTGCGCATCGCGGTACTGCAGTCCTCCGCCGTAGGCCGTCATCCAGAATCGCCCGTCGCCATCGGAAAGCAGCTGGTCGACCATGCCGACCGGAGCGGCATCGCGTTCGGCGTCGCTCAGCCAGTGGGTGAGGTTGCCACTCACCGGGTCGAACAGGCTCACGCCGCGGGTGTGGCCCAGCCAGAGCCGGCCGTCTTCGCGCGCCAGCACGGCGGAAAGCTGCCGCCACGGGACGGTGCCGTCCGGCGTCTCGAAGTAGCGGGTCGAACGCCCCGCCGCGGAAAGTCGCTCCAGTCCGCCGTCGCGATGCACCAGCCACATGCCGCCTTCGCCATCGGAGGTGCTGCCGGACACGACATCGCTGCTCAGCCCGCCCAGCTCCGGCGCGCCGCGGCTGAGTACCGCAAAGTTCTCCCAATCCGGGCGCAGCCGCAACAGACCGGTGTTGCGCAGCACGAACCAGAGCCCGCCCTCGTGATCCTCCAGCATGTACTGCACCAGCTCCGCGCTCGGCAGCGCGGCGTAGGTGCGGCTGTCGTGCACGCGTCCGCCGCGCGCATGGCGCAGCCCGGAGCGCGTGCCAAGCCAGTATTCGCCATCGCGGTCGCGCAGCATCGCGTTCACGCCGGCCGCCAGCGCCGCCTCGTTTTCCGCCCCCGGAAACGCCGGCTCGAAGGTGCCATCCACCAGCCGCTCCAACCCGGCCTGCGTGCCCACCAGGATGGATCCGTCCGGCTCGGCCAGGAGCGACAGCACCATGCCGGGCCTGGGGTGATGAAACGGCGGTGCCGCCTCGAAGCGCCCGTCGCGAAAGAACACCAGCCCGGCGCTGGTGGCCACCAGCAGGCGGCCATCGGGCAGCGGCAGCAGGCTGAGGATGTGGTTGGACGGCATCCCGCCGCCTTCGGGATCGGCGCGCAGCACCTCGACCGTATCGGCCAAGGTATCGAAGCGGTACAGGCCCTCGGCATAGCCGCCGGCCCAGATCACGCCATCCGCGCCGGAGGCGATCGCCCACACGTCGCGCAGCCGGAAGCGCGGATCGAACTCCGGCCCATAGCGGTGAAAATGCAGCCCGTCGGGTTCCAGCAGGCTCAGGCCCGCCCCTTCCGTGCCTACCCACAGGCGGTTGCGCGCATCGACGTGCAGGAACTCCACCGAATTGCTCGGCAGCGAGGCCGGATCGTTGACCGCGTGGCGGAACGCCTTGAACTCCACCCCGTCATACCGCGCCAATCCGTCGTGGGTCGCGATCCACAGGTAGCCGTCGTGGTCCTGCACCAAGGCGTTGACCTGGCTGGAAGGCAGGCCATCAGCCGCCGTCATCGGGACGAAGAGGGGCGACTCGGGAACGCCCTGCGCGCGTGCCCCGAACGCAAGTACGAACCCCAGTGCGACCAGCGCGCGCGCCCATCGACCCATGTCCAACCCCCTGCGCCTGCGCGCGTCCAGCCCTTGGCCCCCGTGGCATCCTCGCAATGGCCGCGGCGCGGTTCAAGCGCTACATTGCCTCATCCCACCGCGAGCAGGCGATGAAACGACCCAGCCAACCCCTGCGACTCCTGCTTGCCGCCGCACTGATGTTGGGTGTGGCAATGCTCACCCTGACCCTGCTGCGCGCCACCGATGCCGCGCTTTCGGTATGGGATCGTCTGCAAGCCTGGCCCGAATGGGTCCGCATCGGATTCGCCGCGCTCATGGCCGCGCTGGTCATTCTTGCGCTGTGGGGCGTGTGGTGCCTGCTGCGCCCGCGCGCCGCGCGCATGCCGCGCGCCGCCGTGATCGACCGCAGCACCCTGGAGGCCCGGATCGAACGCATCGGCGCCTCCGTGCCGGAAGGCTTCGAGGCGCGCGGAGAACTGGGCGAACTGGACCGCCGCCGCGCCGAAGGGGCGGTCCAGGTCTGCCTGTTCGGCCAGATTTCCACCGGCAAGAGCAGCCTGCTCAAGGCGCTCGCACCCGACGCCGCACCCGAGATCGGCGCGGTGGGGGGATCGACCCGGCGCATCAGCCGCCACCGCGGCCTGCTGCCGGACGGCCGCACCCTGGAAATCGCGGATGTCCCCGGCAGCTTCGAGGCCGGCGACAGCGAACACATCGCGCTGGCGCGGGCCGAGGCGGCGCGCTCGCACGCGCTGATCTACGTGGTCGACGCCGACCTCTCGCGCAGCCAGCGCCAGGAGCTTGCCGCGCTGGCGCAGTTCGGCCGCCCGCTGGTGCTGGTACTGAACAAGGCCGACCGCTACACCCCGGCCGAACTGAAGGCGCTCACCGGCCGGCTCGCCGAGGAAGTGCGCGAGCTGGGTGCCGAGGTGGTCAGCGCCAGCGCCGGACATTTCGAAGACGTGGTGCGGGAGCACCACGACGGCCGTCACGAGATCCTGCGGCGCGAGCGCCCGGCGCAGGTCGACGCCCTGCAGCGCGCGCTCGCCCGGATCGCACGCGCGGGCACGCAAGCGCTGGAGCCCGGGCGCGAGGCCGCCCTGTTCGCCCATATCGACGCGCGCCTGGCCGAAGGCGAGCGCCGCGAGCAGCAGGAGCGCAGCGACAAGGCCATCGAACGCTACACCCGCCGCGCCGTGATCGGCGCGCTCGCCGCCGTTGCGCCCGGCACCGACCTCGTGATCCAGGGCGCGCTGGCCACCGCACTCACCCGCGAGCTGTGCCAGATCCACGGCCTGCGCGCGCGCGACGTGGACGTCGACGACCTGCTCTCGCGCGCCGGCGGCCTGCTGCGCACCGGAAGCTCCATCACCCTGGCGGTGGTCGGCAACGCGCTCAAGGCCTTTCCCGGCTTCGGCACGCTCGGAGGCGGGCTGGTGCACGCGGTGGCCTACGGCCTCATCTTCGACAGCCTCGGCCACGCCCTGGCCGACACCCTGGCCAACGCACGCGAACTCGACCGCGACGCCACGCTGACCGCGTTCCGCCAGCGCCTCGCTGCCCCTTCCGCCGAACGCCTGCTGGCGCTGGCGCGGATGGCTCTGCAGGAGCGCGATGCGCCCGAACCCGCCGCCGGGACCGATCGCCCCTGAACCGCCGGCACCGGACGGACCCACTGAACATCCGCGTCTTGACCGCTCCGCGCCAGGTCATATAATGGGCGGCCCGCCCGAATAGCTCAGCCGGTTAGAGCACTTGACTGTTAATCAGGGGGTCGTTGGTTCGAGTCCAACTTCGGGCGCCAAATCTTTCGAGGGCTTGCAGCGATGCAGGCCCTTTTCTTTGGCCACGATCCGGCAGGCGGTCTGCCTTCCGGCCGGGCTGTTGCCAGCCTTGGGGCCCGGCGGCCGGGTTCGGGCGCTCGTGCCTCCCCGCGCCGCGATCCTCTTCCACCATGGGGCCGGGACTTCCACGCGCCGCTGGCCCGGCCCCGCCGGCGCGCCACTCCGATGGCCACGACCCGCACTGGCGCAAGACGCGCCTGTTGCGCGCTCGCACGATAGGTGGAATCAGGATGGGAATCGGCTGAAAACGAAAAGCGGCTTGGACAAAAGTCACAAGCCGCTGATTCGCAACTGGAATTTGGTCGGGGTAGCCGGATTTGAACCGACGACCACTTGTCCCCCAGACAAGTGCGCTACCAGGCTGCGCTATACCCCGATGGTTGGATCAGCCCGCTCGTCGCTTGGTGCTGCGGCGGGCCGCACATGTTAGCAGAGTTTGCGCCGCGTGGCTTGCACGAGCGCCTCGGATCGACGGGGCTCAGCGCCGCAGGAGCTGCAGCACCTCTTCCAGTTCCACGCGCACCTGATGCACGATCTGGCTGGAAATGGTCGCCTCCGCCCTGCCCTGCTCGCCTTCCAGCCGCTGGCGCGCGCCGGTGATGGTGAAGCCCTGGTCGTAGAGCAGCCCGCGGATCTGGCGGATGGTCAGCACATCGTGGCGCTGGTAGTAGCGGCGATTGCCGCGCCGCTTGACCGGCTTAAGGTTGGGGAACTCGGTTTCCCAGTAGCGCAGCACGTGCGGTTTGACGTCGCACAACTCGCTGACCTCACCGATGGTGAAGTAGCGTTTGGCCGGAATCGGCGGAAGCTCGCGATTACTTCCCGGGTCCAGCATAGGCTTCCACGCGCTCCTTGAGCTTCTGTCCGGGGCGGAAGGTCACGACGGTGCGTGCCGAAATCGGGATTTCCTCCCCCGTCTTGGGGTTGCGGCCGGGGCGCTGGTTCTTCTGGCGCAGGTCGAAGTTGCCGAATCCCGACAGCTTGACCTGATGCCCACCCTCCAGCGCCTCGCGCAGGGTGTCGAACAGCGCATCGACGAATTCCTTGGCTTCGCGCTTGTTGAGGCCCACGTCCTCGAACAGCCGATCAGCCATGTCGGCCTTGGTCAATGCCATCACGCTCCCCTGAGTGTCGCCCCACAGTCACGCGCCAGACCGTCCAGCGCGGCCGCAACGGCCTTCTCGATATCCTGTTCGGCTAGGGTGCGTGAATCGTCTTGGAAAATCAAGCCCATAGCAACGCTCTTGAATCCCGTTTCCATCCCCTTGCCCTGGTAGACATCGAACGGCATCACGGCCCGAAGCTGCGCACCCAGCGCCGTCCTGAGGCTGGCCTCGATCGCCGCCCAGGGCATGGCCTGGGCGACCACGACCGCCAGGTCCCGACGAACGGCGGGGAAGCGCGAGAGCTCGCGCGCCGCAGGCACGGCGCGCTGCGTGAGCACGGCCTGATCCAGCTCCATCGCCAGGACCTCCTGCCCGATGTCCAGCGCGTGCAGCAGGGCCGGATGCAGGTGGCCAAGATGGCCCAGAAGCCGGCCATCGCGGACGATGCGGGCACTGCGCCCGGGGTGCAGCCACGGCACATCGGCCGGCAGGAATTCCACCCGGCCGGCATCACCCACCAGCGCCAGCACCGACTCGAAGTCGCCGCGCAGGTCGAAGAAATCGACCTCCCGCGCCGTTTCGCCCCATTGTTCGGCGCGCGCGGGGCCGCAGGCGACCGCCGCCAGGTGCAGCGCCTCGCGCGGGCCATCGGCGTCGCGCAGGAAGACGCGGCCGGTTTCGAACAAGCGAATGCGCGACTGCTGGCGCGCCAGGTTGCGCCGCAGCGCCTCGACCAGCCCGGGCAGCAGCGCGGTGCGCATCACGCCCAACTCGCTGGACAGCGGGTTGGCCAGCGCCTCGGCACCGGCATCCAGCGACCAGGCGCGAAGCACGGCAACGTCCAGGAAGGCGTAGTTGATCGCCTCGAAATAGCCGCGCGCGGCCAGCTGCGCGCTGAGGGCCGCCAGCGGCACCTGCGCCTCGGGCAGCGGCGCAAGCTGGATTTGGCCGGTCGGCGCGTGCAGCGGTACCCGGTCGTAGCCGTGGATGCGCACCACTTCCTCGATCAGGTCTTCTTCGATGGCGATGTCGAAGCGGCGCGAAGGCGGGGCCACCAGCCAGCCTTCGGCATCGGCGGACACGCCCATGCCGAGCGCGCGCAGGATGCGCTCGACCTCGGCATCGGGAACCGCCATGCCCAGCACCCGCTCCAGCCGCGCGCGGCGCAGGCGCACCGGCGTGTGTGCGGCAAGGCGCTGGCCTTCGCTGGCTTCGACCACCGGCCCGGGCGTGCCGCCGGCGATCTGCAGCACCAGCGCGGTGGCGCGTTCCAGCGCACGGCGCGCCAGTTCCGGGTCGACGCCGCGCTCGAAGCGCTGGGATGAATCGGTGTGCAGACCGAGCGTGCGGGCGCGGCCGATGATCGCCTCGGGCGCGAAGAAAGCGCTTTCCAGGAACACATCGCGGGTATCGTCGGTGACGCGGGAATCGCGCCCGCCCATGACGCCGGCCACCGCCAGCGGCGCGGATTCGTCCGCGATCACCAGGAAGCCGGGATCGAGCTTCACTTCGCGCTCGTCCAGCAGCGTGAGGCGCTCGCCCTGCGCCGCACGGCGCACGTGGATCGAACCCTTGAGCAGGCTCTGGTCGAAGGCATGCATCGGCTGTCCGAGTTCGAGCATCACGTAGTTGGTGACGTCCACCAGCGCGCTGATCGGGCGCAGCCCGGCGCGACGCAGGCGTTCTGCCATCCAGAACGGCGTCGGCGCGGTCGGATCGACGCCGCGCACGATCCGGCCGCAGTAGCGCGGGCAGTCGGCCGGGGCGTCCAGCACGATCTCGCGCCGGTCCTCGACGCCTGCGGGAACCGCCTCGACTTCGAATTCGTTCACCGCACCGCCCAGCGCCGCCGCCACGTCGTAGGCAACCCCGCGCACCGAGAAGCAGTCGGCGCGGTTGGGGGTGAGCTTGAGCTCGAAGCTGGCGTCGGGCAGGGAAAGGAACTCGGCGATCGGCGTGCCGACCGGCGCATCCTCGGGCAGTTCGAGCAGGCCCGAGGCGTCGGCATCGACGCCCAGTTCCTTCGCCGAGCACAGCATCCCGAACGATTCCACCCCGCGCAGCTTCGCGGCCTTGATCACCAGGCCACCGGGCAGTTCGGCTCCGACCGTCGCCAGCGGCGCCTTGAGGCCCGCGCGCGCGTTGGGCGCACCGCAGACGATCTGCACGGTCTGCGCGCCGGTCGACACCTGGCACAGATTCAGACGATCAGCCTCGGGGTGCTTCTCGCAGGAGAGGATTTGCGCCACCACCACGCCAGGCAGCAGCGCACCGATGGGCTCGACGCCCTCCACTTCCAGCCCGATGGCGGTCAGGGTCGCGGCCAGCGTATCGCGGTCGGCCTCGACCGACACATGTTCACGCAGCCAGGATTCGGGAAATTTCATGAGAGCCGGGATTCGAGATTGGGGATTGGGGATTGGTCAAAAGCGGGATGCGGTGATGTGGGTGGGAGACGCAACGCTGTTGCCGTTGCGAATCCCCAATCCCCAATCCCGAATCCCTCGTTTTCTCAAGCGAACTGCCTGAGAAAGCGAAGATCGTTGTCGAAGAAGCTGCGCAAGTCGGCGACGCCGTAGCGCAACATCGCGAAGCGTTCGACGCCCAGGCCGAAGGCGAAGCCGCTGTAGCGCTCCGGGTCGATGCCGCAGTTCTTCAGCACGTTGGGATGCACCATGCCGCAGCCGAGCACTTCCAGCCAGCCCGGCGCGCTGCCGTCGCCGCGATCCCAGGCGATGTCCACTTCGGCGGAAGGCTCGGTGAAAGGAAAGTAGCTGGGGCGGAAGCGCATCGAAAAATCGCGCTCGAAGAAAGCGTCCACGAACTGCTTGAGGGTGCCCTTGAGGTCGGCAAAGCTGGAGGTTTCATCCACCAGCAGGCCTTCCACCTGATGGAACATCGGGGTGTGGGTCTGGTCGGAATCGCTGCGGTAGACCTTGCCCGGCGCGATGATGCGGATCGGCGGCTGGCGTCCGGCCATGGTGCGGATCTGCACCGGCGAGGTGTGGGTGCGCAAGAGGTGCCCGTCCGGGAACCAGAAGGTGTCGTGCATGGTGCGCGCCGGGTGGTGCGGCGGGAAATTCAGCGCCTCGAAGTTGTGCCAGTCGTCCTCGATTTCCGGGCCGTCGGCCACCTGGTAGCCGAGGCGCTCGAAGATCGCGGTGATGCGCGCCAGCGCGCGCGAGACCGGATGCGCCGCGCCGCGTTCGCCACTGCGGCCCGGCATGGTGATGTCGATGCGCTCGCCGGCCAGGCGCGCGTCCAGTGCTACGGCCTCCAGCGCCGCCTTGCGCGCGCTCAGGGCGTCACCCAGGCGATCGCGAACGCTGTTGATGCGCTCACCCTGCGCGCGGCGCTCGTCGGGCGGCAGCTTACCAAGGTTCTTGAGCAGCGCCGTCACGCTGCCGGATTTTCCCAGCAGGCGCACGCGCACCGCATCGAGCGCATCGAGCGAGCCCGCGTCCGCGATCGCGGCGAGGCCCTCGTCCACCAGCGTATCCAGATCGTCCATTCCGATCCCTGCAGGTTGTCCGGCCCAGGCCGGATCTTCCGGAGTCCATAAACGCACATGGGGAAGAGCTTGCGCCCTTCCCCATGCGTGGGCGGCCAGGCCGCCGCGGGCAACTGCGGTGGCCACGGCCACCGTGCGGCATCTTACGCCGCGAGCGCGCCCTTGGCCTTTTCGGCAATCGCGCCGAAGGCGGCGATGTCGTGCACCGCGATATCGGCCAGCACCTTGCGATCCAGCGTGATGTCGGCCTTCTTGAGGCCATTCATCAGGCGGCTGTAGGACAGGCCGAACTGGCGCGCCGCCGCGTTGATGCGGACGATCCACAGCGCGCGGAACTGGCGCTTGCGCTGCTTGCGGCCGATGTAGGCGTACTGACCGGCCTTGATGACGGCCTGGTTGGCGACGCGATAGACCTTGCGACGGGCGTTGTAATAGCCCTTGGCGCGCGACAGCACCTTGTTGTGCCGGCGGCGCGCGATGACTCCACGCTTGACTCGTGCCATGGCTCAGTACTCCTCAGAGGTAAGGAAGCATGCGCTGGACGCGACCTGCGTCCTCGGCACGAACGTGATTGGGCGCACGAAGGCCGCGCTTGCGCTTGGTGGACTTCTTCGTGAGGATGTGGCTCTTGAAGGCGTGGCCGCACTTGAACTTGCCGGAAGCGGTCTTCCGGAAGCGCTTTGCCGCCGCCCGATTGGTCTTCATCTTGGGCATGACGATGTGTCCTTGAGGTGCGGCACGAGGCCGCTGTTATGTCACCGATGCAAGCGGCGGCGCTGGCCGCGCTTTCCTTCTTGCTCGCATCCGCTTCTTGTGCCCGGCGATTGCCGCGCGGTCCAACCCCCGGTCCATGCAGCGGAACGGGCCGCGCAGTATAGCAAAACTTGCGCCGATGCACATCGCGCCTGCACGCCTGCCGATCCGGCGGCTTCGCGCCTGGGTACCCGGACTGGGTAGGAATTTTCCTATACCCGCATCCGTGTTTACCCGATACAAGGTAGGGAGGCCTGCAAAGACACTTCACACCGGGGCGGAAAACGGGAAATACATGGCGCACGGACACACCGAGCCGCCCTCTGCCCGCGGGCTTCGGATGAATACAGGGGGACAACATGAGCACCAGCAAGCCATGCGCGACAATACCTGTCGCAATATCGCTGCAGGATCCGGGGCCATGAATACCCATGCCATCCCGCCCCTCGAACTGTCGGCGCTGCCCCCCACGCCGGAAGCCGTACTCCTGCAGCTCCTGACCGCCCTGGACGCCACGACGGACGAACAGCGGATCCTGCAGCTGACCCTTGACGCCGTCGTCAGGCTGGTCCCCTGCTGCCAGGCGTTCGCCTACGAATGGGAGGAAGCCGGCGGCGTTGCCCGCCTGCGCGCCAGCGCGAGCACCGACTCGCAGTTCCTCAACGACTATTTCGCCCGATTCCGTTCCATCGACCCCTTCTCCTCCGAGGCGCTTCGCAACGATGCGCTGCGAAACGACCGCGGCATCGTGTCACGCGAGGTGATGGCACCGGACGAATTGCGTCATCACCCGTTCCACACGCGCTTCCTGGCACCGCACGGCGACCTGGTCTATGGCCTCTCGCACTTTGCGCGCACCGGCCCGCAGCACCTGATCAGCCTGCGGCTCTTCCGTGGTGCGGACAAGGAACCGTTCTCTGCCTGCGAGCGCGACGCGCTGAGGCTGTTCCACACGCATGTCGCGCACCGCCTGCGCGAGCGCCGCAGAATTCGCCAGCTCGAGCGCGAGCTGGCCACGCACCGGGCCGCCGCCAACGCATGGAACCGGCCGATTTTCCTGCTCAACGCCGCGGGCGCGGTGGTGACGCACAACGCGGCGGCCGATCAGATCCTGCGCGATGGCCGGCGGCTCGTGCTGGATGCCGAACGCCGCCTGGCGCCGGGGCGCAAATACGACCACGCTTCCGGGCTCAATGACGCGCTCAGGGACATTACCGGCAAGGCCCGGGCGGGCAGCCGCCACCGTTCGCGCTGCCTCGCGCTGCGGACCGACGGGAGCCGCATCGCGCGCTACTACGGCCTGCTCGTGGGCCTCGATCCCACATCCTCGCCCGCAACCACGCTCCTCATCCTGATCGACAATCTGCAGGCCGCGCCGTGCCACGATCCCGACGAACTGCGCGGCCTGTTCGGATTCACCGCCACCGAGTCACGCATCGCCAACGCGCTGGTCGGCGGCCTGAGCACCGAGGGGATTTCCCAGGCCTTCCTGATCCGACCCGACACGGTGCGCACGCACATCAAGCGCCTGCTGGCCAAGACCGGCACGCGCAGCCACGCCGAGCTGCAGAAGCTCCTGATCCGTCTGACGCCCAACCTGACCGCACTGGCGCGCACCGAGACCCGGTGACTTGCGCCGGGGCCACGCGCATCTGCCCCGGCGCGCGGCGGCATCAGTCACCGGCAGCCGTCCAGCGCTTGAGCCAGTCAGCCACCGCGTTGTGCCACTGGATGCTGTTCTGCGGCTTGAGCACCCAGTGATTCTCATCCGGATAGAACAACAGCTGCGAGGCAATGCCACGGCGCTGCAAGGCGGTGAAGGTGGACAAGCCCTGGTCCGTCGGCACCCGGAAATCGCGATCACCCTGCACTACCAGCATCGGCACCCGCCACTTGGCAACGTGGTTCGCCGGATTGAACTTCTCGTAATTGGCCGGCACCTCATACGCCGGCCCACCGTTCTCCCATTCGGTGAACCACAGCTCTTCGGTGACATAGCCCATCGAGCGGGTGTCGAACACGCCGTCGTGGTTGACCAGGCACTTCCAGGGCTCGTTCCAGTTCCCGGCGATCCAGTTGACCATGTAGCCGCCATAGCTGGCACCCAGCGCGCAGGCGCGGTCGGCATCGAGGAAGTCGTACTTTTCCAGCGCCGCGGCCCAGCCCTTCCTGAGATCTTCCAGCGGCTTGCCGCCCCAGTCGCCCGAGATCGAGTCGGTGAAGGCCTGGCCATAGCCGGTCGAGCCGTGAAAATCGATCACCACCACGGCGAACCCGAGTCCCGCATAGGTCTGCGGATTCCAGCGGTAGTGGAAGTTGTTGCCCATCGAACCCTGCGGCCCGCCGTGGATGATGAAGGCCACCGGATACTTCCCGCCCGCCTCATGGTTCCAGGGCTTGACCACGTAGCCGTGCACGACTTCATCGTTCCAGCCGGGGAAGCTGAACTGCTCGTAGGCACCCAGACGAATGTCCTCCAACGCCTTGGCGTTGAACTGCGCCAGCGTGCGCGCCTGGCTGCCGTCAGCCTTCGCCACATAGAGCTGGGCAGGCGAGCCGAGCGAGGACTGGGTATAGACCAGCGCATCGCGGGAGAGATCGAAGCCTTCGACCGAGCCCGGGCCGGTAATGCGCCGGCTCTTGCCGGTCGCAATTTCGATGGCGTGGATGGGGTGATTGCCCACGTCGTCGGTGGCAGTGTAGATGCGCTTGCCATCCGCCGAGAGCGTGATGCCGCCCACCGAATGATCCCAGCCCGGCGCAACCTCGCGGGTGCTGCCGGTGGCGAGGTTCTTCTCCATCAGGGCGAAGCGATCGGCCTCGAAGCCGGGGCGCTTCATCGCAAGGTAGTACAGCACCTTGCCATCGGCAGCGAACGCCGGCGCGGTGTCCCAGGCCGGGTTGTCCGGCGTGAGGTTGACGGGTACCGCAGAACCATCGGCCGGCGCGCGATACAGGTCGAAATTGGTCGACCACGCCTCCGAACTTCCGGCGATGCGGGCCGAAAACACCAGACTCTTCCCGTCCGGCGACCAGGCGTACTCCTCCGACCCGCCGAAGGGCTTTGACGGCACGTCGCCGTCGATGTCGCGGCTGACCTTGACCGGGGCTTCCGCCGCGCGGCCGTCGGCACCGATCGCCGCGGTAAAGAGCTGGCTGCGGCGTCCGTCGGCCCAGGTATCCCAGTGCCGCACGAAGAGCCGCTCGTAGAGAACCCCCGTGGTCTTGGCTGCCGCGCGCTCGTCGAGGCGCGCCTTGCTGCAGGCAAGATCGACGCAATCGTTGAACACCTCCAGGCTGAAGGCCAGCGCCGTGCCGTCGGGCGACAGGCGATAGCTGCCCACGTCGAACGGATACGCCGTCACCGGCTGCGCTTCGCCGCCTGCCATCGGTAGCCGCCACACCTGCATGGAGCCCGAGCGCGGAGACAGGAAATAAAGCTGCTGGCTATCCGGCGAAAACTGTGCCGCCGTCGCGGCCGTACCGGGCGCGAGCAGGCGGCGTGCGGGAGTCTTCCCGTCAAGCGCAATGGCCCAGAGCGAACTCGTGGCCTTGTTGGCCGCCACATCGGCCTGACGCAGCGAAAAGACCACCTGTTCGCCGTCCGGCGACAGCACTGGCGCTGAAACGCGGTCGAGCGCCACCAGTTCCTCCGCCGTCAATCCATGCGGGGCCGCCATCGCGCCCGCGACGGCGAACGACAGCGCCGCGCCTGCCAAAATCCTGATCATCCCGCCAAGCTCCCGTGTGGTTGCGCAAGACCGCGATGGTAGAAGCACCGGCCGCGCCGGCAAAGTGCCGGAAGTGCCCGCGTGGCCTGCGGGCCGCGGACCCGGGTGAAAAACCAAAAAAGCGGGGCGAAGACCTGCTTCGCCCCGCTCCATCACGCCTGGTTCCGGATCAGTAGGACGGCAACGCCCGCAGCGCGCGAGCCGCCTCCGGGATCGGGCTGCCGGGCGGCAGCCGGAGAGCCAGATCATCCGGGAAATGGCCAATGGTGCCAAAGCGCAGCATCAGATCGTCCGTCGACAGGTCCCACGCGTACAGCAGGAGATCATCCGCGCTCCACGGCACCCAGGCGCCGCGCTGCTCGGCACCCTGTGTATCGATCCAGCCAAGGCGCAGGCGCTGCCCGCCTTCCGTGCCCGATACTTCGATCCACGCCACGCGTTGACCGCGCGCATCCAGCAGTTCCAGGGCCCGATCAATGCCGCCCACGGGCGAAGCGGCGATGGACCAGCCGACCACCGCACCCGCCGCGCCGCCCTGCCCAGGTGCGGCCAGCGCATCCGGACGCGGTGATGCACCCGCCTCGAAGCCATCGCAGTAGATGTCGCAGCGCTGGGTGAACCTGGCCGTCACGCTGAGATCGGACTGGACGTTGGTGTCCTGCCTCGGATTGGCGGTCACCCCGTCGCTCCAGATATCGAAGGACCAGCCCATGTCGGGAAGCGCCTCGACCTGCGGCCCGTCTCCACCCACCACCACGCTGTGCGTCACCGATGCCTGGCCATCGACGCTGCCGTTGGGGCCGGCGGTGTAGGTGAGGGTGTATTGAGTCACCGTCCAGATCGCATACAGCGTCGTGTTTGTCGCCGGCATCGTGAAGCTGGCTCCGGCCAAGTACGGCGCGCCCGAACCGTCCGCCGCAGTGTTCCAGTTGACGAAGGTGTAGCCTGCGTAGGTCGGTGCGGCAGGCAGGGTCACCGAGTCACCGAAATCCGCCGTGATCGGGGCCACGCCACTGCCGCCCTGGCTGTCGAAGCTCAGGGTGTACTGGTTGATCGTGTACTGCGCCGTCACCGTCAGGTCGGTGGTGACGTTGCTGAACGCCACGTCCCAGCCCGCGAAGGTGTAGCCCGTGCGGCTCGGGTCGGCCGGCGCGGTGGCCGCATCGCCGTGGTTCACCTGCTCGGTCTTGAGCACCGTCGCATCCCAGTCCACGAAGGTCACGGTGTACTGGTTGATCGCAAAGGTCGCGGTGACCGCGCAGTTGGCCTGGATGTTGGCGGCGCTGTAGTTCGAGCCCGAGCCGGTCACGGTGCAGGTGTCGCCCGCGACGCTGGCGACGTGGTAGCCGCTGGCCGGCGTGACCGTGAAGCTCGCCGTGCCATCAAAAGCCACCGACTGCGAAGCCGGTGTGATCGTGCCGTTGCCGCCGGAGCTGGCGGTGACGGTGAACTCGTCGATCGCGAAGGTCGCGGTCACCGCGCAGTGGGCCTGGATGTTGGCGGCGCTGTAGTTCGAGCCCGAGCCGGTCACGGTGCAGGTATCGCCCGCGACGCTGGCGACGTGGTAGCCGCTGGCCGGCGTGACCGTGAAGCTCGCGGTCCCGCCGTGGCTCACGTTCTGACTGGCCGGCGTGATCGTGCCGTTGCCGCCCGAGGTCGCCGTCACGGTGAACTCGTCGATCGCAAACGTCGCGGTCACCGCGCAGTTGGCCTGGATGTTAGCGGCGCTGTAGCTGGTGCCCGAGCCGGTGACGGTGCAGGTGTCGCCGCTCACGCTCACGACGTGGTAGCCGGTCGCCGGCGTGACCGTGAAGCTCGCCGTGCCATCAAAGGCCACCGTCTGCGACGCCGGCGTGATCGTGCCGTTGCCGGCCGAGGTTGCGGTGACGCTGAACTCGTCGATCGCAAACGTCGCGGTCACCGCGCAGTTGGCCTGGATGTTGGCGGCGCTGTAGCTGGTGCCCGAGCCGGTGACGGTGCAGGTATCGCCCGCAACGCTCACGACGTGGTAGCCGGTCGCCGGCGTGACCGTGAAGCTGGCCGTGCCATCAAAGGCCACCGTCTGCGACGCCGGCGTGATCGTGCCGTTGCCGGCCGAGGTTGCGGTGACGCTGAACTCGTCGATCGCAAACGTCGCGGTCACCGCGCAGTTGGCCTG
>JACDJA010001235.1_pt1 | contig 22166 bp, 17 predicted proteins | sample 7449241 | NCBI WGS metagenome assembly JACDJA01 (sample SAMN14253289, study PRJNA609438) | sludge metagenome | isolation source: initial anaerobic sludge | collected 2018-12-20 | reverse complement strand
CAATCGCCATGACCCGCAGTCCCTCACTCAGTTGGTGCCGCCACTGGTTCTGGTGATCGGTCATGATTTACGCTTCAGGTGAATCAGTAACAGTGAGATAGCGGCCGGCGTCAGGCCCGGAATCCGGCTCGCCTGACCGATGGTGGCCGGACGGCGCCTGATCAGTTTTTCCCGCACCTCGGCGGAGAGTCCGCGCACGGCCGCATAGTCGAAACTGTCCGGCAGTTTCAACGCGTCATTCGCCTGCAGCCGGTCGATCTCCACCTGCTGACGCTTGATATAACCGGCATAGCGGGCCTGGATCTCCAGCTGCTCTGCCGCTTCACCGTCGCCCAGCGCGGGGCCCAGGGAGGGCAGGCCACAGAGTTGTGCATAGTTCACATCCGGCCGGGCCAGCAGGTCCAGCGCCCGGGTCTCCTTGGATATCGGGCTGTCGAACAGCGCCGTCACCTGTTCGGCCAGGGGCGTGTTGGGTTGCACCCAGATATCCCGCAGCCGCTGCTGTTCGCGTTCGATCGCCTCGCGCTTCTGTTCAAAACGCTGCCAGCGTTCATCCGCCACCAGCCCCAGCCGGCGCCCCTGTTCGGTCAGACGCAGGTCGGCGTTGTCCTCGCGTAACAGCAGCCGGAACTCGGCGCGGCTGGTGAACATGCGGTATGGCTCCTGGGTCCCCTTGCTGATCAGGTCATCCACCAGTACGCCCAGATAGGCCTCATCGCGGCGCGGGCACCACGCCGCCTGGTCACGTAATTTCAATACCGCGTTGAGTCCGGCCAACAGTCCCTGGGCCGCCGCCTCTTCATAGCCGGTGGTGCCGTTGATCTGGCCGGCGAAGAACAGGCCCTGAATAAATTTTGTCTCCAGGCTGGGGCGCAGATCGCGGGGATCGAAGAAATCGTATTCGATGGCATAGCCCGGCCGCATGATACGCGCCTGACTGAACCCCTCTATGGAGCGCACCAGTTCCAGTTGCACGTCAAAGGGGAGGGAGGTGGAGATGCCGTTGGGGTAGATCTCGTTGCACTCCAGCCCCTCCGGCTCGATAAAGATCTGGTGCGCGCTCTTGTCGGCGAAGCGCACCACCTTGTCCTCGATGGAGGGACAGTAGCGTGGCCCCACCCCCTCGATCACCCCGGTGTACATAGGCGAACGGGAGAGGCCGCCACGAATGATCTCATGGGTGCGCGCGTTGGTATGGGTGATGTGGCAGCTGACCTGGCGCGGGTGCTCGTCGCGCGAGCCCATGTAAGAGAAAACCGGCGCCGGGTCGTCCCCGGGCTGTTGCGCCAGTTGCGAGTAGTCGATGGTGCGGCTGTCGATGCGTGGCGGGGTACCGGTCTTCAGCCGTGACACGTTGAACGGCAGTTCGCGCAGCCGCCGGGATAGGGCATTGGCCGGGGCATCGCCGGCGCGTCCACCCGCGTAGTTGTTCAGGCCGATATGGATGCGCCCGCCGAGAAAGGTGCCGGTACTGAGCACCACGGCGCGGGCCTGGAACTTCAGCCCCATCTGAGTCACCACCCCGGTGACCCGCTCCCCCTCCACGATCAGGTCATCCACGGCCTGCTGGAACAGATCCAGGTTGGGCTGATGCTCCAGGGCGTAGCGGATCGCCGCCTTGTAGCGCACCCGGTCCGCCTGGGCACGGGTGGCCCGCACCGCCGGCCCCTTGCTGGCGTTGAGGGTGCGGAACTGGATGCCGCCCCGGTCGGTGGCCCGGGCCATGACGCCGCCCAGGGCATCCACCTCCTTCACCAGATGGCCCTTGCCGATGCCGCCGATGGCCGGGTTGCAGCTCAACTGCCCCAGGGTCTCGATATTGTGGCTCAGCAGCAGGGTACGGGCGCCCATGCGCGCCGCCGCCAGGGCCGCCTCAGTGCCGGCATGGCCGCCGCCCACCACAATCACCTCGTAACTATCAGAATAAAACATGATCTCTCGAAACTGGAACCGTTCAGCCGGGTAGTGTAACCCTTGTCGATAGCCGGCTGGAACAGCCAGGAGTCTGCCTCGTTCACGGTGGGCCTGCCCCGTTCGTGGTGAACCTGCCCCGTCCGTGGTGAACCTGCCCCGTCCGTGGTGAACCTGCCCCGTCCGTGGTGAACCTGCCCCGTCCGTGGTGAACCTGCCCCGTCCGTGGTGAACCTGCCCCGTTCGTGGTGAGCCTGCCCCGTCCGTGGTGAGCCTGTCGAACCACGGTTAGCCAACGACAGGCTTCCTTCGACAGGCTCAGGATGAACGGGGATTGCCATTTGCAGGGAGTCTTCCGCCGATCGTGGTGAACCTGCCCCGTCCGTGGTGAGCCTGCCCCGTCCGTGGTGAGCCTGTCCCGTCCGTGGTGAGCCTGTCCCGTCCGTGGTGAGCTTGTCGAACCACGGTTAGCCGACGACTGGCTCTTGAAAGCGCCCTTCGACAGGCTCCGGCCAGCCCTCTCAATACATGCGATGCCGAAACAGCCAGGCCGCTGCAGTCAGGGTGAAGCCGGCGATCAGCGCCAGTGGCCAGAGTTGATCTATCAGCACCGACAGGGGCGCTCCTTCCAGAAAGACCCCTCGCAGCACGATCAGAAAATAGCGCAGCGGATTGAGCAGGGTAAGCATCTGCACCGCCACCGGCATATTGGCGATGGGCGTGGCGAAGCCGGACAGGATCACCGCCGGCACCATGAACAGGAACCCGCCGAGCAGCGCCTGCTGCAGGGTTGCCGCCAGCGAGGAGATGGCCAGCCCGATGCCGATGGCGGCGAGCAGAAACAGCACCAGCCCCAGGTAGAGTACGCCGAGCCCCCCCACCAGCGGCACGCCGAACCAGAACTGAGCCAGCAGGATCACCAGCGTCCCCTCCGCCAGTCCGACCACGAAACCGGGCGTCGCCTTGCCGATCAGGATCTCGAACGGCCGCAGGGGCGTCACCAGCAGTTGATCGAAGGTGCCCTGTTCCCGTTCCCGTGCCACCGACAGGGAGGTGACCACCATGGTGACCACCAGGGTCAGCAGACCCACCAGGCCGGGAATGAAAAACCAGCGGCTCTCCAGGTTGGGATTGAACCAGGCGCGACTCACCAGGTGGGCCGGCGGCGCACGCAATCCGTGCTGTGCGATCCACTCTGCATTGAAGGCGTTGAGCACCGTCGCGGCATAGTTGACCGCGATCTGCGCGGTATTGGAGTTGCGTCCATCCACCAGTACCTGCAGCTGGGCCGATTCACCAACGGCCAGTTTTTCACTGAATTGCGGCTCCAGCTGGAGCACCAGCAGCACCTCCCGGTTGTCGATCAGCTCGGCAATCTGATCCTGCCGCTGCACCATCTGCCGCAGCTCGAAGCTGGGTGAGCCGGCGAAGCTGGCCAACAGCGTCCGACCGGCCTGGCCCTGGTCCCGGTCATATACCGCATAGGGCACGCTGTTCAGATCGAACGAGGCGGCATAGCCGAACACCACCAGTTGGATCAGTGGCGGCACGATGGTGACGAAGCGGCTCTGCTTGTCCTTGAACAGGGTCAGGAACTCCTTCACCACCAGCGCCAGGATACGTCGCCACATCGCCATCACTCCAGCCGCTTGTGCATGCGGCGGCGCGCCAGGCCGATGAACAGCAGCGCCATCGCCAGCAGCGCCAGGGCGTTGGGAAGAATCACCCCCCACACATCCCCGGCCAGGAACAGGGTCTGCAGGATGGCGACGAAGTAGCGCGCGGCAACCAGGTGGGTAACCCACTGCACCGCGACAGGCATGGAGCCGATGTCAAACAGCATGCCGGAGAGCAGAAAGGCCGGCAGGAAGGTGGCGACAATGGCCACCATGCCGGCCACGAACTGGTTGCGCGTGGTCACCGAAATCAGCAACCCCATGCCCAGGGCGACCAGCAGATAGAGGGCCGAACAGGCGGTCAGTACCCAGAACGAACCGCGCAACGGCACCAGGAACAGCCACAGGGCCATGGCCACGGAGAGGGCCATGCCGCCCATGCCCAGCACAAAGTAGGGGAGCACCTTGCCGATCAGTATCTCGCGCATGCTGACCGGGGTCACCAGCATCGCCTCGAGGGTGCCGCGCTCCCACTCGCGGGCCATCACCAGCGCGGTCAGCAGCGCCCCCACCAGGGTCATGTTGATGGCCACCAGGCCGGGCACCAGGTAGTTGCGGCTGCGCAGCCCCGGATTGAACCAGATGCGCGGCTGCAGCATCACCGGCTGGGCCAATGGCCGCGCCCGGACCGCCAGCTCCCGTTCCAGCCAGTTGCCCCAGGCCCCCTCCACATAGCCCTGCAGCAGGCGCGCCGAGTTGGCGTTGACGCCGTTGGTTATCAGCTGAATCGGCGCACCGGCCTCACCCCGCAGGCGCGCCGCGAAGTCGCCGGGCAGCAGCACCACGCCATCCACCCGGCCGGCAGCGAGCGCCTGCTGGGCCGTGGCCCGGTCGGCAAAGCGCCGGGGGGCGAAATAGCGCGACTGCCGGAATACCCCGATGAAACTCTCCGCCTCGGCACTCGGTTGCTCCACCACCAGACCCAGGGGAACGTCTGCGGCATCCATCGACACCCCGTAGCCGAACAGCAGCAGCAGAAAGGCCGGCATCAGGAAGGCGATGGCGATACTGCTGGGATCACGCAGCACCTGCAGGAACTCCTTGCGCAGCAGGCCGCGAAGGCGTCGGTTCATGCCGCCTCCGGACCTTCGATTAGGGCGATAAAGGCCGCCTCCAGGGTGGCCTCCGGCGCCGCGGCGCCGAGCGCCCGGGCCTTCACCTCGGCCGGCGTGCCCAGGGCCAGGATCTCGCCGGCGGAGAGGATCGCCAGCCGGTCACAGTACTCCGCCTCCTCCATGAAGTGAGTGGTCACCAGCACCGCCACCCCGGCATCGGCCAGGGCGTTGATGTGCGACCAGAACTCACGCCGCGCCAGCGGGTCGACCCCGGAGGTGGGCTCATCCAGAAACAGGATGTCCGGCTCATGCATCAGTGCGCAGGCGAGTGCCAGGCGCTGCTTGTAACCCAGGGGCAGATCACCACTGGCGGCGCTGACAAAGGGCTGCAGATCCAGTTCCCGCAGCGCCCAGGCCAGACGCTCCCGGCGCCGCGTGCCACGCAGGCCATAGGCCTTGGCGAAAAACTCCAGGTTCTGGCGCACGCTAAGATTGCCGTACAGGGAGAACTTCTGCGACATGTAGCCGATCCGGGCGCGCGCGGCCGCCGGCGCCCGCCGCAGGTCGACCCCGGCCACGCTGATCTCGCCGGCGCTTGCCGGCAACAGGCCGCAGAGCATGCGGAAGGTGGTGGTCTTGCCGGCACCGTTGGCACCGAGCAGGCCGAACACTTCACCGCTGGCCACGCTGAAGCCGACGTCCCGGACCGCCACGAAATCGCCAAACCGCCGGGTCAGGCCGGAGACGCTGATGGCTTCGCCCGGCGTGGCGTTAGTGTGCGGCGCGGGCCGCAACACCTGCTGGATCGACTCGCTGTCGCGCAACAGGTCGATGAAGCCATCTTCGAAGCGGGGCGGCACCGCCTCGCAGTGGGCACCGGCCAGTTCATCGCCGGTCAGATCCGGGGGTTCGGCCCGCCGCGTCACCAGGCGTACCGCCTGGCCCTGCACCGTGGCATCGAGCACATCGGGTAAGGTCGCCAGACGTGCCTGCAGACGACGCGGCAGGGTATCCGCCTGGCGCACCCGGAAGCTGCGGCCGCACAAGGGTTCACTGAAGGCGGCCGGACGGCCGTGCCCCACCACCTGGCCCTGGTGCAGCAAGATCACCTCGGCGCAGCGCTCCGCCTCGTCCAGGTAGGCGGTGCTCAGCAGCACGCTCATCCCCTGCTGCTCCACCAGCCGGTAGACGATCGACCACAACTCCCGGCGCGACACCGGATCCACCCCCACGGTCGGCTCATCCAGCAGCAGCAGGCGGGGCGCCCGCACCAGGGTGCAGGCCAGGCCCAGCTTCTGTTTCATGCCGCCGGAGAGCTGTCCGGCCAGGCGCCGGGTGAAGCGACCCAGTCCGGTCATGTTGAGCAGTTCCTCATAGCGGGCCGGGCGCTTGTCAGGTGGCACCTCCTGCAGGTCGGCATACAGGTCCAGGTTCTCCTGCACCGACAGATCCTCGTACAGGCCAAACCGCTGCGGCATGTAACCGACCTGGGACTGTACCGCCAGTGATTCGCTGCCGGCGTCCTGCCCGAGCACACGTACGGTTCCCGTATCCGGCAGCAACAGGCCGGCCGCCAGGCGCATCAGGGTGGTCTTGCCGGCACCGTCCGGCCCGATCAGTCCGGTCACCACACCGGCTGCCACCTGCAGATCAACCTCCCGCAGCGCCGTGGCCGTGCGTCCCGGTAGCCGGAACGCCTTGGAGAGTGCCGCCACTTGCATGACCGGTGTCGACATGAGCCGGCCTGCCTATTGACCGCAGCCGGGCGTGGCCAGGGGTTCCCGGCTGGTATCCAGAGTGACCGTCACCGGCATCCCCAGGCGCAGTTCATCCCGGGGATTACAGACGAACACATGGACCTGGTAAACCAGATCGGCCCGCACCTCTTCGGTCTGTACCTGCTTGGGTGTGAACTCGGCACTGGGGGAAATGTAACCGACCCAGCCCGGGTAACGCTTGTCGGGGAAGCTGTCGCTGCCGACCTCGGCCGGCATGCCCGGACGAATCCACCCGAGGTGGGGCCCGTCCACGTAGACCCGCGCCCAGAGCGGTTCGGTCAGCGCCAGGGTGTAGACCGGGCGTTGTGGCGAGGCCATGTCACCCGGCTCCAGGATGCGACTCTGGATGATGCCGGCGGCCGGGGCACTCAGAAGGGCTTCGGCCAGGTTGCGTTCGGCCAGCGCCAGGTCGGCCTGCAGGGCGCTCAGGGTGGCGCGGGCGGCCGCCACATCCTCCGCGCGGGGTCCGGCTACCGCCAAGGCCAGTCCGGCTGCCACCGCCTGCACCTTGGCAGCCGCCGCTTCCGCCACCGTCCTGGCATTATCCAGATCCTGGGGCGAGGCCAGCCCCTTTTGTGCCAGATCCTGCTGGCGCTGCAGACTGCGCCGGGCATTCAGGGACTGGGCCCGCGCCTCCTGCAGTTCTGCCCGCAGCTTGTCGAGCTCTTCCTGGCGGGTACCGGCCAGCAGTGCATTGACCTGCTGCTGCTGTGCCTCGACACGGGCCGCTGCCGCATCACGCAGCGCCTGCAACTGGCTGGTCTCGAGCCGGGCCAGCACCTGCCCCGACTGCACCTGGGCGCCTTCAGAAACATGCATCTCAACCACGCGCCCGTTGGCATTGAAGGCCAGATTGGCCAGGCGTACCTCGATATTGCCATACAGGTGCAACACCCCCGACTCGGCCGGGGCGGTGCCGTTGGTCATCCAGTACCAGCCGCCGGCCGCCAACAGGGCCAGCAGCGACAACATCAGCAAGGCTTTTTTCACACCGGTTCCTCCGCTCCATCCTGGGCAAAATCGCTAGGGCCTGTGCAAGCGCGACACAGATTCCCAGTGTACCGCTATGACCGACTGGCTGAAACAGATGAGATCCACAATGGGATCAGCAGAACAGGGCAGGGGACCGGCAACCCTGTGCCGGGAAAGGATTCGATATGTCTGCGGAAAGCCGACCACGGACACCGGGCGGTGTCCGTGGTCGCTACCGATCAACTCTCAGACAGCTCTTCGTGCCAGCCGGTATCCAGGCCAAACTCGAAGGTGTGCATCCGGAAGCCCTCCGGGAAGGCCTCTTTCAGCCGCCGCTCAAACTCCGCATACACCTCACTCTTGTGCTGCTGCACATCATAGTCGCGGGTACCGGACTCGACGTCCGGGACCTCCAGATCCATCTTGAACTCGATCTCCGGTGCCAGTTGTATTCTGACTTTGCCCATACTGTTTCCTCCTGTTTCGGAAAGCGCCGGCCGGGAACATCCGGCCAGGCTTCACCGGCATGCAATTACATTAAGGGTACAATCATCAGCGCCACGATGTTGATGATCTTGATCAGCGGGTTGATGGCGGGACCCGCGGTGTCCTTGTAGGGATCACCCACCGTATCGCCGGTGACCGACGCCTTGTGCGCCTCGGAGCCCTTGCCGCCATGGTTGTCATCTTCAATAAACTTCTTGGCATTATCCCAGGCGCCACCACCGGTGGTCATGGAGATGGCGACAAACAGGCCGGTGATGATGGAACCCAGCAGCACGCCACCGAGCGCCTGCGGACCCAGCAGCAGACCCACCGCCAGCGGCACGGCAATCGGCAGCAGGGACGGCATCACCATCTCCCTGATGGCCGATTTGGTCAGCATGTCAACGGCACGGGAATAGTCCGGTTTTGCGCTGCCGTCCATGATGCCGGGAATCTCCTTGAACTGGCGCCGCACCTCGCGCACGATGCCGCCGGCGGCACGTCCCACCGCCTCCATGGCCATGGCGCCGAACAGATAGGGCACCAGACCGCCGATAAACAATCCGACAATCACCAGATGGTTGGAGAGGTCGAAAGTCAGGGCCTCGCCGGTGTGCTGGGCTAGCTCCCGGGTGTAATCGGCGAACAGCACCAGGGCCGCAAGCGCGGCCGAACCGATGGCATAACCCTTGGTCACCGCCTTGGTGGTATTGCCCACGGCATCCAGCTCATCGGTGGTATTGCGCACCTCGTTGGGCAGATTGGCCATCTCGGCAATACCACCGGCGTTATCGGTAATCGGCCCGTAGGCATCGATGGCGACAATAATCCCGGTCATCGACAGCATGGAGGTGGCGGCGATGGCGATACCGTACAGCCCGGCCAGATTGAAGGAGATCAGGATACCGGTACAGATCACCACCAGCGGCGCCGCGGTGGAGCGCATGGAGAGCGCCAGGCCGGCGATGATGTTGGTGCCGTGACCGGTGGTGGAGGCGGCCGCCAGCAGGCGCACCGGCGTGTAGTCGGTCGAGGTGTAGTAGTCGGTGACCATCACCAGGGCAGCGGTGATGACCAGACCGATCAGGGCGGCGCCGTAGAGATCCATCACCGCGTAGGTGGCATCACTGCCCATCAGCCACTGGGTCACCGGGTAGAAGGCAAGGGCAGAGAGCAGCGCCGATACGCCCAGTGCCCGGTACAGGGCATTCATGATCTTGCCGCCCTCTTTCACCGACACGAAGAAGGTACCGATGATCGAGGTAATGATGGAGATCCCGCCCAGTACCAGCGGCAGCAGGGCGGCATTCGGGTTATCCGCGAAGATCAGCGCGCCCAGCATCATGGTGGCGATGGTGGTCACTGCATAAGTCTCGAACAGGTCGGCCGCCATGCCGGCGCAGTCACCCACGTTGTCGCCCACGTTGTCGGCGATCACCGCCGGATTACGCGGGTCATCCTCGGGGATACCGGCTTCCACCTTACCCACCAGGTCGGCGCCCACATCGGCGCCCTTGGTGAAGATGCCGCCACCCAGACGGGCAAAGATGGAGATCAGGGAACCGCCAAAGGCGAGACCGATCAGCGGCGCCAGTCGCACCGCCTCCCCGGCCGGCGTCAAGTAGACCAGCAGGGCGTAGAAGCCGGTCACCGAGAGCAGGCCGAGACCCACCACCAGCATGCCGGTGATGGCACCACCCCGGAAGGCCACCCGCAACGCCGCATTGAGACCGCTCCTGGCCGCCTCGGTGGTACGGGAGTTGGCGCGCACCGAGATGTGCATGCCGATATAGCCGGCCAGGCCGGAGAGCACCGCGCCGATGGCGAAACCGAACGCGGTAATCGGATCAATCAGACCGTAGATCACGCCGAACAGGACCACCCCGACAGCGCCGATGGTCATGTACTGGCGGTTGAGGTAGGCGGACGCCCCCTCCTGGATCGCCAGGCTGATGCTGCGCATCTCCTCATTACCATCCGGTTTGGCAAGCAACCAGCGTATTGAATACGCGCCGTAGGCAATGGCCCCGAGCGCGCATAACAGTGCAAAAACAAGACCCGATGTCATGTATACCTCCAAAAATCGTTATTGATTTAAGGCCGGGCCATTTTAGTTATGGTGTAGGGATATAGCCCGGCAACTGCTTGCCAGACAGAGGTTCCTGCAGTGTCTGATTATTATGGTCACCGCAAGCAAGGGGTCGTTTGACTCTGAGATAGCTGGACCTGACACTGGCAAACGGAGCCATCCTAGTCCTGGATCTAAATGGACGATAATCAGAATTCACTTTGCAACAATCAAAAAAAGCTATGGTGCACTTGCAGCAAATCAGTAGATAAGCATGTGCTGAATTCAATAATGGCGCGGCTTACGGCCATTGCTGCAATGCAATATATGCTGTATTAATCGGGCGTCAAAAACCCCGTTATCAACCAGTAAATTATTCTGGGTCTAAAAATTATTGTGCTGTTTGACCCATACCGGCCGGGCTATAGGCGTGCATATTCCGTAACCGGTCATGGTTATGGCCATGCCATGATCAGGAACCCGACGAAAAGCTGGTACTCTGTTGAATATCGAAAAACTATCCCATGGGTAGCGGTGTTTTTGTCGGAGCGGCTGAAGCCGCTCCTGCTAAGTTATGGAATTACACTGTCGGGCAACACCAACAAACTCCCGGGACAGCGCAAAAAAACAAGGAGTCACCATGAAGCAGTTGCTGGACCAGGTGGTCAAGGAAGCCGGAACCATCATTGTCGGCAAGGAGCAGACCCTGCGACTCGCCCTCACCTGTCTGCTGGCCAATGGCCATCTGTTGATCGAGGACCTGCCCGGGGTCGGCAAGACCACCCTGGCCCATACCCTGGCCCGACTGCTGGGTCTGCAGTATCAGCGTATCCAGTTCACCAGCGATCTGCTGCCGGCGGACATTATCGGCGTCTCGGTCTACCACCGGGGTGACGAGTCGTTCCAGTTTCATCCGGGACCGGTGTTCAGCCAGCTGCTGCTGGCGGACGAGATCAATCGGGCCACGCCGAAGGCGCAGAGCGCGCTGCTGGAGGCGATGGAGGAGCGGCAGGTGACCAGCGACGGCATCACCCGCGGTCTGCCCCTGCCGTTCTTCGTCATCGCCACCCAGAATCCGGCCCACCAGATCGGCACTTTTCCGCTACCGGAGTCGCAGCTGGACCGCTTCCTGATGCGCATTCCGATCGGCTATCCGGATAGCCGATCGGAGCGGACCCTGCTGAAAGGCGAGGATCGGCGCAACCTGCTGGGGCGACTTGCCCCCTGCCTCTCCCTGGAGCAGCTGCGCGCTCTGCAGCAGCAGGTTTCCCAGGTCCATGTGTCGGATGCCCTGCTGGATTACATCCAGGCCCTGCTCAAGTTCAGTCGCAGCAGCCCCCGCTTTCATCACGGACTCTCGCCCCGCGCCGGCCTCGCCCTGATCAACAGCGCCCGTGCCTGGGCGCTGCAGGCCGGACACCCGCAGGTGCTGCCGGAGGATGTGCAGGCGGTACTGAGCGCCACGGTGGCCCATCGTCTGCACTCCGGCAGCGATACCGGGGTGGACGAGGGGGAGCGGCTGGCACAGTTTCTGTTGGAATCCGTGCCGCTGCCATGAGGTTGAGGGTCCCGGAACGTTTTATCCGGCGCTGCCGCAGCGGTGCGCGGGGCGAGGCGCTGGTCGGCCGGCAGCAGATCTATATCATCCCCACCCGCCAGGGTCTCGGGTTTGGCCTGCTGCTGCTTTTGATGTGGATCGGCTCGATCAATTACGCCAACAATCTCGGTTTTCTGCTCACCTTCCTGCTGGCCGGGCTCGGTCTCGTGGCCATGCTGCATACCTGGCGCAATCTGCTGGGCCTGTCACTGCGCGCCGGCCGCAGCGACTCGGTGTTCAAGGGGCAGCAGGCCCGGTTTGAGATTCTGATCAGCAATCCGCGCAAGGATGAGCGGCCAGGCATCGAGCTGAAATTCGCAACCGGTGCAGCGGTCATGGGTGATCTGGCCCCGCACAGCGAACAGCGCTTCCGCCTGTCGGCTCAGGCTGAGCGGCGCGGTCGGTTTCCCCTGCCGCGCTGCATCCTCTCGACCCGCTATCCCCTCGGTCTGCTATACGCCTGGAGCTATCTGGAACTGGCCGGCGAGGGCCTGGTCTATCCCGCCCCCGGACCCCTCAGCAGCGTGGCCAGCCAGCCCAGCTACCAGCCGAATGCGCGGGGCGACAAAGGGGTCGGAGCGGATGATTTTATCGGCCTGCGCAGCTACCGTCCCGGCGACTCTCCCCGACAGATCGACTGGAAGGCCCAGGCGCGGGAGCAGGGGCTGCACACCAAGCAGTTCGGCGGTGATCGCACCGATCTGCTGTGGATCGACTGGAACCAGTATCCCGAACTGGAGACCGAGGCCCGGCTCAGCGCCCTGTGCCGGGCGGTATTGGATGCCGCGGACCGGCAGCAGGCGTTCGGACTGCGCCTGCCGGAACTGGAGTTACCGCCGGCCCGGGGCGCTGCACAAAGCCAGGCGGCCCTTGCCGCGCTGGCCCTGTTCGGGGAGCGGCAATCGTGAGGCCGCAACCACTCGGCCAGCATCTCCTGCTCTCCCTGAGCCTGCTTACCCTGCTGGTGGTGGCACCCCATTTTGTCCGTCTGGACCCGCGTATCAACCTGGCATTTGTAGCGGTCATTCTGTTGCGCCTGGTCAGCCTCTATCGGCCACGCCTGGGTCTGGGCCGCTGGCTGCTACTGGGCATCACCCTGGCCGGCGCCGTGCTGATCTTTGCCCTCTATCCGCTATTGATGGGTCTGCAGGCGAAAGTCGCCCTGCTGTCACTGATGCTGGGCCTGAAACTGATGGAGTGTCGCCAGCGGCGCGATCTCTACGTGGTGGTTTTTCTCGGCTACTTCACCCTGATCACCCACTTCCTGTTCGATCAGGAGATGCTGACGGTGGCCTATGTGCTGGTCATGGTGGTTGGCCTCAGCGGCCTGCTGATCGAGGCCGGGCGCGCCGGGAGCCGCGGCGGCTGGCCGCTGCACTCGCTCCGGTTTGCCGGCATGATGACCACCCAGGCGCTGCCGGTGATGCTGGTGCTGTTCTTCCTGTTCCCGCGCATCAACGGGCCATTGTGGAATCTCGGCGTCGACAACAGCACCGGCCAGACCGGCCTCAGCGACAGCATCACCCTGGGCAGCATCAGTCGCCTGATCCGCTCCCGGGCCGTCGCCTTCCGGGTCGATTTCGACCAAGCCATGCCACCCCCGCCGCTACGCTACTGGCGCGGACCGGTACTCTGGCACACCGACGGCCGCCGCTGGAGCCGCGCCCGCTTGCCTGAAGCCGGTGCCATCAGCTACCGCAGCGACGCCCCACCGGTCAGCTATCAGGTGATCCTGGAACCCTCACCCAACGACTGGCTCTATCTCCTGGATCTGCCCGACCGGTTGCCGCCCGGGGCCACCCTGCTGGCGGATTTTCAGGTCATCGCCAAGGATATCCGCAATCGGCGGCACCGCTACGCCGCCAGCTCACGCCTGCAGTATCAAACCGGACCTCTGAGCGAGCCACAGCGCGAGTTGGGTCTACAGTTGCCGGATACCGTGACCCCACGCATGCGGGCACTGGTGGCGGCGTGGCGCGCTGAAACCACCAACGACCGGCAACTGGTCAACCGGGCGCTGCAGTTCTTTCGCAGCGAACCCTTCTACTACACCCTCAATCCGCCCCTGCTGGAGGCCAACCCGGTGGATCAGTTTCTGTTCGACAGCCGGCGCGGTTTCTGCGAACACTACGCCACCAGCTTCACCCTGCTGATGCGGCTGGCCGGTATCCCGGCCCGGGTGGTGACCGGCTACCAGGGCGGGGAGCGCAATCCCCTGGGCAATTACCTGATTGTCCGCCAATTGGATGCCCACGCCTGGAGCGAGGTGTGGCTGGAGCAGGGCGGCTGGACCCGGATCGATCCCACCGCCGCCGTCGCCCCCGAACGCATCGAGCGCTCCTTCGAGTTCGACCTGCAGGAGAATGCCGCGCCGGGGATCCCGGTCATCTTCTCGGCCGGCAGCCAGGACCTGCTGCAGCGGCTGGCAAAGCAGCTTGGGCTGGGTATGGATGCGGCCAATGCCTCCTGGCACCGCTGGATTCTCGGCTACTCCAACGAACAGCAGCAGCGCCTCCTGCGGTGGCTGGGCTTCGGCTCACTCTCAACCTTCAAGCTGGCACTCACCATGGTGCTGGCCACCGCCGCGCTGGTACCCCTACTGATGCTGCTGCTGCAGTGGCGTGGCCGGGTCAGACGAGACCCGATACAGGGGGTGTACAGAAAATTCTGTCAACGCCTGGCGCGCAAGGGGATCGTACGTCTGCCGCACGAGGGGCCGGAGGATTTCGCCCGGCGGGTGATCCGGCAACGGCCCGATCTGCAGCGGCCGGTGAGCGCCATCACCGCGCTCTATATCGCGCTGCGCTATGGGGCATCGGAGGACCCGCAACAACGCAGGCGATTGCATCAGCTAGTGCGAAACTTTCGCGCCTGAACCGGAGCGACAGAGCGTGTAGTAAGGGCAGGCCCCTGTGCCTGCCCTCTGTTTGGGGCCCGCTCCTACCAGTTCTCGCCCAGCAGTTCGAAATGGGCCTGGGGATGGAGACAAGCGAGGCAGACATTGGGCGCCGCCTCGCCTTCGTGCAGATAGCCGCAGTTGCGACAGCGCCACACCACCTTGCCGTTACGCTTGAATACCCGGCCCGCCTCCAGGTTGTCTGCCAGGGTCTGGTACTGCTTGTGGTGCTGCTTCTCGGCGACGCAGATCGCCTCGAATGCCGCCGCCACCTGCTTGAAACCCTCTTCCCGGGCAACCTTGGCAAAGGCCGGATACATGTCGGTCCACTCATGCTCTTCACCGGCCGCGGCGTGGCGCAGGTTCTCCAGGGTGCTGCCGGTCAGGCCGGCGGGGAAGGTCTCGGTGATCTCCACTTCGCCGCCCTCAAGAAAATTAAAGAAGCGCTTGGCGTGCTCCTTCTCCTGGTTGGCGGTCTCTTCAAAAATGGCGGCGATCTGCACCAGTCCCTCCTTGCGCGCCGCTCCGGCGAAGTAGGTGTAACGGTTGCGCGCCTGCGACTCGCCGGCAAAGGCGGTGAGCAGATTCTTTTCGGTCTGTGATCCCCGGATACTCTTGTTCATGATTCAACTCCAGCTGAAATCCCTGATTATTCTGTGTCCATTCTAGCGTGATTGCCTCCGGGAATACCACTTGGAGACATAGGTGGCGAGCAGGATGGCGAGGAAGATGGTAGTCATACCGATGACGTGGTAGGACTGGAAAGTCTCGCCGAGAAAGATCACCGCCAGCAGACTGGCAAACACCGAGATCAGATTGGTGAACAGTGCGGCCTGGTTGGCACCGCCCAGCAGCACCGCCTTGTTCCAGAAGTAGTAGGAGAGCAGCGAGGGGAAGATGGCCACGTAGCCGAGGATCAATGCCGTGTCGCTGTTCAGACTGAAGGTCTCACGACCGCTGATGTCCCAGAGATAAAAGGGCAGGATGCCGAAGATGCCAAGCAGGATCAGCAACAGCAGCAGACCCAGTTTATCCAACTCCGGCGGCAGTTTTTTCATCAATACCGAATAGACGGCGAAACCGAACACCGCCGTCAGCATCAGCAGATCGCCCGGGTTCAGCTGCAGGCTGGCCAGCACCTGCAGATCACCCCGGGAGACCACCCAGCAGACGCCCACGAGGGCTATCAGCATGCCCAGTTTCTGCAACCAATTGGCTCGTTCATGGCCGAACAGCCAGGTGAGCAGGAACACCTCCAGCGGCATGGTGGCGCTCACCACCCCCACGTTGATGGCGGTGGTGAACTGCAGCGCCAGGTACTGCAGCGAGTTGTAGAGCGAGACGCTGAGCAGGGCGAGCAGCAGCAGCAGCCAGCCGTGCCGGCGGTAATAGGCCAGATCCCGCAGGCAGGCGCGCCAGGCAAAGGGGAGCAGGATCAGGAACGCCAGCACCCAGCGCCAGAACGAAAGCTCGATCCCCGACATATAGTTGAGGGCAAACTTGCCCACCACCGCGTTGCCGCCCCAGAACAGGGTGGTCAGTACCAGCAGCAGTGCCGGCCGATCAAGCAGGCGCGGCGAATTCAATCCAGGCCGGACTCAAAGTGCGCGACCGTCACCTCCAGCAGGGCCGAGTCGCGGATCTGCTTCGGCAGGGAGTCGACACAGGCGGCGATCACCGCCTTGGCATCCGCACCGAACGCACCCCGTTCAGTCATGAACCGGTCCAGCCCTGCACTGCCGGACCGGATCATCTCGCGCACCACGGCATGGGTGGCCAGGGTCTGCCCGGGATAGCGGCTCAACAGATAGGAGAAGGCGAAGGCGGTATTGGTCATGGCCTGAATCGAGATCCGCGGCAATCCGGCCGCCACCGCCAGGCGGGCGGCGTAGACCGCATCCACCACCGCGTGGTGGATGCTGAAACCCTGCTCCCAGTTATCTGTCGCAATACCCTTGCTGAGGCCGAGATCCCACTGCCGGGTGCCCCCGGCGCCGCCGTTGAGAAAAGCGAGATAGTCATACTGCTCGTCACCTCCCAGCCGGCCCCGATTGAAACAGTCGGTATGGATGGCGGCGGCGGTGGCGATACCGTTCAGGCCATTGAACACCATGTGGTGGCCGACCAGCTTGGTGATGGCGCCCGCCGCCGGCGCACTGCCAAAGTATCGGGGATGCCCGAGCCGCTGCAACAGCGGCAGCAGGCGCTGGTAAATTGCCGCATCGCCACTGGCCAGGATCAGCATCCCCTTGGGGTCGGCCCCGCCCAGCTGGGCGCCGAGCGGCCCGCCGGTCAGCGGGTAGTTGATATAATCCACCTGCCGATGGGCGCAGAAGCGGGTGGCGGCCTCGGCGAAGTCGGGACTGACCGTGGAGAGGTGCAGGATAAACGGGCGGGCGGATGAGACGCTTTGCAGCCGCACGGTCAGCTCACGGATAATCACCACGTCATCACCGTTTTTGCCGGCACAGACCACCACCCCGTCCAGATCGCCGCTGCCCACCAGCTGCTCCAGAGAGGGCACCAGCATGGCGCCATGCGCCTGCCAGGCAGCCCGGTACCGGTCACGGATCGCGCCCTGGCTGCCCCGGTCCTGTACCCGCAGCACCCGGGCCGGCCCATCCGCGGTCAAATGAGTGGCCGCCGGTCCGGCCATCATGCCCAGTCCGCCTACATAAGCAAGGTTCAACATATTTTTTATCCTGTGCCGGTGTGCGTTTTCAGGATCCATGTTAACAGATCGGGTGGCCGCTTTAGCGCTACAGTTGCCGGGGTATTCACCGGTTTGCAATGCCCGGAGTTTCCCCGCTAGAGTAGAGTAGAGTAGAGTATCTTCAAGCCGGAACCGGACATGCTTACCCGATGAACAAATCTCTGAACCGGCTGCTGCTGGGCCTGTTGCTGATTGGACTGGTTGGCTCTGCCTGGAAAATCTGGGAGCAGGCGACCGCCTATGAACGGCAGACCCTGGCAATCATCCAGCAGCTTCAGGCCACCAGTCAGCTGGAGAACAGCGGACGGCAATTGCTGGAGGCGCTGAGTTTCGGTCTGTATGACGGCTACAGCCAGCAACTGGAGAGCATCAACCAGCAGAAAGCACTGCAGGCCGCCTACAAGGATTCAGTAAACCAGCTGACCCTCCTGTTTCTGATCAACACGCTGCTGTTGCTGCTGCTGGCCTGGATGTATCGACAGCGGGCCGGCGATCTCGGCTATGCCATGCTCACGGTGGGCGTAATCGCCCTGGGGGTCGGCCTCACCACACCGATTCTCTCGGTGGAGGTGAGCAAGACGCTGCCGGTACTGGGTGAAACCGTGCTGCAATTTCAATCCAAGGGCATCCTCACCACGGTCAGCGGCCTCTGGGAAAACGGCCATCTCTGGCTGGCGCTGCTGCTGCTGCTGTTCAGCGTGGTGCTGCCGCTGCTGAAAACCACCATCGCCTGGCTGACCCTGTTCAGCCGCACCCACCCGCTCTCCCTGCGGGGGCTGCACCTGAGCCATCATATCGGCAAGTGGTCCATGGCCGATGTCTTTGTGGTGGCCATCCTGGTGGTCTTCTTCTCGAATAATGCCGGGGGTCTGACCCAGGCGGAGGTGCAGGCCGGTCTCTGGTTCTTCGCCCTCTATGTGGTGCTTTCACTGCTCGGCTCGCAATTGATCATCCGGCAACTGAAACAGTTGCCGCGAGCGGCTCCATCACTCAGTTGATACTGAGCATCCTGGCCTTGGCCAGCAGCAGCTCCCAGGCCGTCTCAAAACGCGACGGGACCATCTGTTTGCGCCGCTGTTTCGGCAGATCACTCAACAGGCAGGCCCCTGCCGGTTTATCCTTCGGGAAGGTGCAATCGCCGGCAAACAGCACAATACCGCTGACCGGGATATTGGGCACCAGGGATCTGACGGTGGCACAGACCAGTTGCAGTTCGTGCAGCGGATTGGTAAAGCGGTGCGAGGCGCCACGCCATACCTGGCTCCACTGATCGGTATCCTTGCCGCCGAAGATATTGCCCTCGTACCAGTTGACCATCACCAGCAGAATACCCTTGTGGGTCAACACCACGTAGTCGGCCACCAGTACCCCGTCGATACCGTCGGGCACCAGCAGATCATGGTGCACCCTGGGTCCGAGGCGGCGGATGGCCTGGCCAATCCGCCGCTGTTTCAGGGAGGCCTCCAGGCGGCGCCGGAAAAGTATCACCAGCAGCAGCAGGGCGATGACCACCAGGGCCACCGCCAGCCACTGAAACTGCACGGGGGTGAGGGAGAACATGGGTGATTATAAAAGCCTGTCGAGGTATTTCGTAACCTTCATATGCCGGGCGCGGTGCCTGATCACGGAGCGCAAAGTTTGCGCCAACAATGTCGGCCAGGACAACCCCTTTGTAAACTTTTGTGATCAACAGCCGGGCATTGGGGGCCTTTCCTTAACGTTCGATGGATTTGGCGATGCACAGCGGTTACCCTTTCTCTGTTATATAGCGGACAATCTGTAGATTGTCGGTTGCTGGAAACCGATGGAGATCCCATGCTGCGCGCTTTCCTGGCCTGCCTTGGCCTGCTGTTGAATCTGATTTCGGTCTGCCCGGTGCATGCGTCGAAAGCGCTGAAATCTGCTGCCTCCGACGGCCGTTTCCGGCGTGGCGGAGTGCGGCAATGAGTCTGTGGCAGCGTCTTTCCCTGTTCTGGAGACTGTTTCTTCCGATTGCCCTGGTGGTTCTCTGCACCGGCTGTTTACGTACCTGGCTGTTTCTGAATGAAGAGCGCATCACCCAGAACGAAGCCATGCAGAACACCCTGGCGGTGGCAGCGGCAACCCTGCAGCCGATCATTGCCGAGAGCGTCGTCATTGGCGACTACGCCCGCATCCAGGCACAGCTGGATCGGGAGGTGCAACTGCGCACCTACCTCAGCCGTGCCGAGTGGCGCATGGGACGCGAACAGCTGATCGCCAAAGCCGCGCCTGCCACCCATACCACGCCGGACTGGTTCATACGACTCTCCGGCATCGTGGACTGCGAACAGCGCCGGCAGGTGGAGCCGGGAGGCGTGGATTACGGCGAACTGATTCTGGCCTGTGATCCCACCCTGCCGCGGGCCCAGACCTGGCAACGGGCGCTGGATCGGGTGGCTGCCCTGGCGGGTGTCATCAGTGTGCTGTTTATTATTCTTGCACTCACACTGCGTACCTCACTGGTTGCACTGACACAGCTGGTGGACGCCTATCGCCACTTCCTGACAGACCATCGTACCCGGGTCAGGGTGGGTGGGGCACGGGAGATTCGACAGATCGGCAGCGCCTTCAACACCATGGCTGATGAGGTGGAGGCCACACTCAAGGCGCTCGCCGAGGTGCAGGGGCGGTTACAGAAAGAGGCGGAGTTAAATCACGTCACCCTGATGTCCATCGGCGATGGCGTGATTACCACCGATGCCGCAGGCCGGATAACCCAGATGAATCCGGTAGCCGAGCAGCTGACCGGCTGGCCAGCAGCCAAGGCCGTGCAACAGCCACTGACCGAGGTGTTCCATATTGTCCAGGAGGAGACTCGGGAGACCGCAACCAATCCGATCTCCCGGATAGTGGAGGCAGACAATACAGCCGTGCTGGAGACCCACATCCGACTGATTGCCCGTGACGGTAGCGAGACACCGATCGAGGATTCGATCGCACCCATTCGGCGTGAAAATGGCGATATTATCGGCTATGTGCTGGTGTTCAGCGATGTGGGTGAAAAAAAGGCATTGCAGAAAAAAATCGGCTGGCAGGCAACCCATGACGCCCTCACCAAACTGCCCAACCGGGCGCTACTGGCCGATCGGCTGAAACAGGCGGTTGCCCGTAGCGATCGCGGCCAGCACCTCCTGGCGGTGGGGCTGCTGGATTTGGATGAATTCAAGCCGGTGAATGATCGTCTCGGCCATGCCTGCGGCGACGAGCTGCTCAAGCTGGCCGCCACACGCATGCTGGAGACCCTGCGCAGCACTGACACGCTGGCACGCCTGGGAGGCGACGAGTTCGTCCTGGTGCTGTCCGATCTCACCTCACTGGACGAGGCCGAAACCATCTTTGGCCGTCTGCTCGATCGCCTGGCGGAACCCTATCCTCTGAATGGAGAGGAGGCACGGATAACCGCCAGCCTCGGCTTTACCCTCTACCCACTCGACCAGACCGATCCCGACACCCTGCTGCGTCATGCCGACGAGGCGATGTATGCCGCCAAGCATGCCGGCCGCAACCGCCACCACCTGTTCGATGCCCAGCACGATCAGAAACGCCAGGCGCGCCAGGAACAGACCGAGGAGATACGGCGGGCCCTGGCGGCGGGTGAATTCGAGCTGTTCTACCAGCCCAAGGTGGATATGCGTCAGGGCAGGGTGACAGGATTCGAGGCACTGGCGCGCTGGCGTCATCCAGAGCGCGGCATTGTGCCGCCGGGGGAATTCCTGCACCACATGGAGGGGAACGAACTGGGCAGTGAGCTGGGACGTTTTGCCCTGGACAGGGCACTTGGCAGGATCGCTGAGTGGCGTCGGGCCGGTAACAACGACTGGTCGGTGGCGGTAAACATCGCCCCGCAACACTTCACCGCCCCCCATTTCCTTGATGACCTGAAGCGCACCATCGCCCGTTATCCGGAAGTCCCGCCCCATTGCCTGGAGCTGGAGATCGTGGAGTCCGCCGCCATTGCCGATCTGCACCACGCCGCCAGCATCATTGCCGCCTGCCATGCACTGGGCATCCGCCTGGCACTGGATGATTTTGGTGTGGGCTATGCCTCGCTCTCCTATCTCAAGCGTCTGCCGGTGGATGTGCTCAAGATCGACCAGAGCTTTGTGCGCGATGTGCTGGACGATCCCGGCGATCTGGCCGTGGTGGAGGCGATAATTACGCTCTCAAGCCTGTTCGGACGCGATATCGTGGCGGAGGGGGTCGAGGTGGCGGAGCAGGGCGTGTTGCTGCTGCGCCTGGGTTGTCATATCGCCCAGGGTTACGGCATCGCCCGGCCCATGCCGGCGGATGCCGTAGCCGACTGGGCTGCAACCTGGCAACCGGACCCGAGCTGGGCACTCTGGGCCGATACGCAGTGGGAGATGCAGGACTTTCCGCTGCTGGTGGCGCAATATGACCATCGGCGCTGGGTTAAAAGCGTGCTCAGCGCCCTCGATGGGGACCGGCTCTCCATCAGCCAACAGGAGCTGACCAACCACCACGCCTGTCGGCTGGGCCACTGGTACAACAATCATGGCCGGCAGCGCTATGGCCATCTCACTGCATTCCAGGAGATGGAACCGATACATGCCGATGTCCACCACACCGGGCAGGAGATCCTGCGCCTGAAGGCCGCAGGTCGTCTGGCGGAGGCCGCAGCCCAGGCCCGCTACCTGGCGCAACTCAAGGGCCGCATCCTGGACTCGCTCGACCGCCTGCAGCGGGAAGTGATGCGGACAGGGATCGGTGACGGGAAAAACCTGCCGGCTTAGGAAAGGCTATGTCCCAGTTACCTGTTGCATAAGAAGTGATCCTTTTGTAAACGCGGATTTATCCGCGAAATTCGCGGCTGAAGTCACTCCTATCGCTACGCCTGGTCGCCGGAGTTGGTTTGACCTGTAGGAGGTCCGCCCCGGGCCGAATTCGCGGCAAGGCGCCGCTCCTACTGGGCAAATTACCAAGCCAAAACAACACCAACACATAATTGGGACGGAGCCTTAAGAAAGGTCTATTT
>JACDJA010001232.1_pt1 | contig 22200 bp, 19 predicted proteins | sample 7449241 | NCBI WGS metagenome assembly JACDJA01 (sample SAMN14253289, study PRJNA609438) | sludge metagenome | isolation source: initial anaerobic sludge | collected 2018-12-20 | reverse complement strand
TTCAAATATTACGGTTGCGGTAATCGATGCTGGAGTTGATAGAAATCATGAAGATATGGGAAACCGTGTTTTAGAAGGTTTCACCATAAGGAATGCAATAGGGATTGGCGAGCCTCAAAATGCTAATATCCTCGATACTAAATCACATGGTATGGCTTGTTCCGGGATTATTGCGGCATCAAATAATACAATTGGTATCAGGGGAGTTGCCAGTAATGTAAATATTTTACCTGTAAATATCGTACCGGATGAAGCGCGTTTAGTAATTGGCAATATTGTTCAAGGTTTTGGGACAAATATCGAGATTGCTGAAGCCATCAATTGGGCATGGCGCAGGGCGGATGTACTCAGTTGTTCCTGGGGTGGAGGAGACCCTTCTAACTATATAACAGCGGCGATAGATAGTGCAATAACTTTTGGGCGAAATGGCAACGGTTCGGTAGTTGTTTTTGCATCAGGGAATCACCATCCCCAGGCATCAAATGTTGCATATCCTGGTCGGGTGGATGGTGTAATAACAGTTGGGGCCATTAATAACCAGGGAGCAATCTGGAATTATAGCCAGCGTGGAACGTCCATGGATTTGGTTGCTCCAAGCGGGGGGCTCGGTCCTAATGGTGATGTAAGAACTACTGATAGAATGGGGAATTTGGGTGAAAATGGTGGAAATTATATGGATGATTTTGGCGGTACTTCAGCTGCATGTCTCCAAGTAGCAGGCACAGCCGCATTAATTCTATCGGTCAATCCATCTTTAACAGAAATGGAGGTACGAACAATCTTACAACAAACAGCAACGGACATGGGACCTATCGGGTTTGACAACACTTATGGTTATGGTCGAATCGATGCTCATGCCGCGGTATTATCAGTTTAACCGGATATTTCTGGCTCGTCAACTGTCTGTTCTTCAGGTACATTTACGATCACCAATCCTCCACCTGTTGATTCTATTATCTGGGAACCTGGCCGTTACCTTAAAGTTTCTTCAGGTCAATATACGCCTTCTTGTACCTTTTCAGCTACCGGCATTGGTTTTAGTTGGATAAAGGTAAAATTGTTTACCGCTGGCGAGAGCATTACTTTGCCTAAAAAACCTGTGCATGTAGGGACACAGCCACCTACCCAAATCACCGGTTTTGAATAAACGGAAAGGAGTTTGCGAGTGACTTTACCTACCAGTTTCAAGTTTATGCACCCCATGCGATCAATTATCAATGGAATGTTGGCGGGGGGGATATTATCAACGGACAGGGGACAAGCCATATTCCTGTGAGGACTTGGGAAGTGAAAGGTTTAAATCCTGTATATTTTTCTGTAGGTGTACGTATAGAAAGCTCTTATTGCGGGTGGGGAGGTTACTTTATCCGAAATGGATTGGTCATGCCAGGCACAGGAGCTTTAACCATAGCAATGACACCCAACCCTTCCAAGGGAGAAACCCTTTTGTCCATTGAACCTATATCTGAAGAAAAGTATTTAGATGATACCGCCGAATGGAGTTTGGAAGTTTATTCGGAAACACAGGCTGTAATGGAAAGACAAACCGGGCTGAAAGGCAGAGAATACAAAATTCAAACAGCTGGCTGGAAGGAAGGAATTTACATTGTCCGTGTTAAATACCTGAATGAATTTTTAACTGCGAAGCTCGTGGTGAAAAGATAGCTTGCCTATAAGTGTTAGTGGGGTTGGAAACTTTCAATTTGTGCGTGGAGGGGCATTTAGTAGCCATAAATAAGGTAAGGTAAATAATGTGATATGATGTGCCTTCTAAATGGGGATTTTAGGGCTCCAGTCATTTCTAATTCGTCTTATGATGAATTTTAAAAGCCTCGCAGAGCAAGTGGCAAGAGTTTTTGTATGACAAAAACATATCTTGCAATACCTTCTTAACAGAAACCTCTTATCTAATATTGTTGGTTTCGTTGACAAGGAGGAGTCGTTTACGGGTTACATACAACTACCCTGCTATTCCAAAAAAGTGATTGACCTTAAGTGTTTTACAAATCGCTTTAACAAAGTTAAGTCTATCCTTTCATTTTAATCTCATTTTCGTGTATATCGACTTGATTTTGGTGCATATTGGAACAGAGACCCAGGAGGAATATGAAATCCCTTTTTTTGAGGTTGGTTTGCAAGTAAAAGAAACCTAAATGAATGAAATGCCCCTCTTGTGAGTCCATAGGGTACAATAGGAACCGCAATCAATAGGAAGCGCGCGAGGGAAAGAAAAATAGATAGGGCAAGTATTTCCAGCGGAGCAAGGCAATGGGCTGACTTTTTGAGGCACGAGAAAAGGCAGTCTTTTGCCGCAGGGCTTGTCTTGTGCGGTGGGAAAAGAAATTCTTGCCCCAACTATTTTTCGCGGGTGGGGTTGAACTAAGTTGGCTGAAATTATGACTGGAAGTAGCAAGCATTCCTCTTTCTCGAGGTTGGTTCCGGGAAAAAGGCGACGAACGATTTAGGGTATCATTCAAAGCAGAAAGCCTTACGACGTAAAACATATTTCTTATGACCGATGACAAACAAACGGAAGCCAAGTCAACAGCATGCCTTAATTAAAATCTTAAGCATCCCCTTTGGCGGGAGTATATTTTTAATCACTGTTGTCCGGTAAACCAGAATCTTTATAATAATTTGATGTTAACACACAGATAATCAGCACCTGTTATTTTACTTTTCAAAAGTAAGCCCCCTGCAATTCTGGGAATAGCGAATTTTGATATTTCATTTTATTTTCTTTTATTATTTCCCTCCAACTGCCTTCGGGATCCTCCAAGAAGCCATAAATGTTGATGTAATTCATCAGTTGCTGGCGAATTATAGACGTCAAATTGGAAAAAGCCCAACTGCGCTTCACACGGCTCCTTACAAGTGCTATCAGCAGATTGGCAAGCATGGCCGTCCATATTTGTATCTCGATGGCGTTTTCGTTATCCCCCAAGAAATATTTCAGCGGAAAGTTCTGCTTTAGTTGTTTAAACAGTAGTTCTATTTGCCATCTTTTTTTTGTAAATCAGCGCTACTTTATCGGCTGGGAGTTCAAAATTATTGGTTATGAACTCAAACATTCTACTGTTTTCATTATCCCAATAAGCTATCCGCCTGGCACGGTGTTCTTGCTTTTTATTATCGCCATAATAAAGGATGATTTCTTCATCTTTTAGGACACCCGAATCGGCATCATCCGGTATATCATATTCTTTTCTTGCTTCATAAAGTGCATTGTCTTTTAAGCCTGTTACATACCAGATAGAACCATCGGTAAAGGCTTCATATTGGGCATAATCGACATACCCTTTGTCGAAAGTGATTATCGAACCGGCAGCCAGGTTATGCACTTCTTCCAAAAACATGTGGTCATGCCGGACTGCTTCACTATAACGGATAAGACAGGGAACATTTTCACTGGCCTTAATGATGGTATGGGCTTTTATCCCACCTTTCTTTTTCCCCTCTTTTGGGTTACAGCCAACTCCCCGTAATATGTCTTTAAACAACGTTATGGTCGTCGAATCCATGATATAGAGCCGCCTCATGTCTGCGTCGCTCAACCAGTTGTCCGCTAAATGTTGGCCATGCTTGGCGTAGGTGCTCATGTAGATATCTCCGAACACTTGACTCTTCCTACGCCCGTTTGCTTCGGAGAACGTGCTCCTGCGCACTAAATAGGACAGTCCCAAATGAGAAAGTTTATGTGCATTGGCCAACAATCCCAAAATAGTCTCCCTCAAGGAGTGATAGCCCTCAAAAGCGACAAAAAGCATTACTACGACATGATGATAGGTAGTGAATTTCTTTACATACCGCTCCGCATCATGTTCTTTAGCTATTTTTCTAATATCACGCTTGTCAAGGAACTTTAATAGTTGATTAAATATCGGCTGTCCGCTAAAATTTGTACTTTTACCCATGGCTAAATTTTTTGTCTCGAAAACTCAAAGATAGCCAAACCGGGTTGGTCTGAAAAATGACTGCCCGGTTAAATATTTAACCGGACACTAATGATTTATTTTATCCCATGAACATATCACAACATTACAGGTAATCAACAAATGAGCAAAGTGAAAATTTATCAAAAAGTAAATATTGACAATGAAAACATGAGTTTTCGGATATCCAAGATGGAAGATATCTACACAAAACGTAACGGCAAAGTTGACGAACCACACAGACACAATTACTATACGGTGTTAATTATAAATAGAGCAAAGGGCCTGCATAAAATGGACTTCAACACTTACGGGTTATCAAACAAACAAATTTTCTTTGTTGCTCCGGGGCAAGTGCACCAAGTAATTGAAACAGAAAAATCTGTAGGTTTTGTAATGGCTTTTTCTAATCAGTTTTTAGTTGAAAATTCTATTCCATTATCGTTTATTGATAGTTTGAGCCTCTTTCAAAATTATGGACAAAGTCCACCCTTAACACCAAATAATGAACAATTTGAGGCCATAGAACAATTTACAAATCAAATTTTCAAACTGTTTTACAGTGATGCAAGGATGAAGAGTTTATCTATCGGTTCTTTTTTAAAACTCTTACTTATTGAGTGTAATAATATTTGTTCCATCAACCCAATCGAATCGGATATAGACACTTCTGGAGATAACCTAATTAGGGCTTTCAAAAACGCGGTAGATAAAAATTATAAAAGAGAGCATTCTACCACTTTTTATGCAAATGAGCTTTTTATTACGCCCGACCATTTAAACCGGACATTTAAAGCAAAAATTGGTAAAACTGCCAAAGAATATATTCAAGCAAGAATAATAACCGAAGCCAAAAGGTTGCTCTATTTTACAAATTTATCAAACAAAGAAATTGCTTATGAATTAGGCTTTAATGAGCCTGCTAATTTTAGTGCGTTTTTCAAAAAACATACGCAATTATCTCCTTCAAACTTCAAGAAAGGCGAGATAAAGACCTAAATGTCGGAATTTTATAAGTTTACTCCCCTTTTTCATATTCCACAGTCTCTTAAACTGCCCCATCTTTGCACTATTAAATTTGATGCAACAAAGTAGGATTTCATTACCTGTCAACTATCAGGCAAGATTAGGCAGGTTTACCAAATAAAAACAGATATACAATGAACACAGTAATTCACAAAGCAGAAACAAGAGGACACGCAAATCACGGATGGTTAAACTCGCACCATACATTTAGCTTCGCTAATTATCACAACCCCGAACGCATGAATTTTGGTGTACTACGTGTATTGAATGACGACACCGTGGAAGCAGGAATGGGTTTCGGCACCCACCCACATGATAATATGGAAATCGTATCCATTCCGTTAGAGGGCGATTTAGAGCACAAGGACAGTATGGGAAACGTAACTGTAATTAAACAAGGTGATGTGCAGGTAATGAGTGCTGGCACTGGTGTAACACATTCGGAATACAACAAAAACAAAGATAAAGAAGTGAAATTTCTTCAGATTTGGATATTCCCGAACGAAAAAAATATAACACCGAGATACGACCAAATTTCGCTCAAAGACATTGCAAAAGAAAATGAATTTTACCAAATACTTTCGCCTAACAAAGATGACCAAGGCGTTTGGATTCATCAAGATGCTTGGTTTCATTTAGGGAGATTTACAAAAGAGAAAACGATTGAATATAAAATTAAAAAAGAAGGAAATGGCGTTTATGCTTTTATCTTGGATGGCGAGGTAGAAATTAGCAATGAAAAACTATCCAAAAGAGATGGGATGGGTATTTGGAACACAGATACTATCCAGGTTAAAGCATCAGAAAATGCCCGTGTACTTTTAATGGAAGTACCCATGACACGATAATTAATCGTACCTTATAAAAAGAAACAATTTAAAATTTATAAAATGAAAAAAAACACAAAGTGGTCAATTGACAGCACACATTCCGAAATTGCTTTTAAAGTAAAGCACATGATGATTTCAACAGTAACAGGTCATTTCGAAGATTTCGAGGCAACTGCAAAAACAGATGGTGAAAATTTCAACGATGCTACCATAGAATTTAGTGCAAAAACAGCATCTGTAAACACTAAAAACAAAGACAGGGATACGCATTTAAAATCAGATGATTTTTTCAATTCTGAAAAATTTCCTGAAATTAAATTTGTTTCAAAATCATTTGATGGCGAACAACTAATTGGTGATTTAACCATACGGGATGTAACAAAACAAATTACTTTAGATACCGATTTTAATGGTATAGCCATAGATCCTTATGGACAAACAAAAGCAGGTTTTGAAATTACAGGCGAAATTAATAGAAAAGACTTTAACTTAACTTGGAGTGCAGTTACCGAAGCAGGAAGCATTGTGGTTTCCGACAAAGTGAAACTGGTAATTGACGTACAATTAACAAAACAGCATTAAGATTGTTAGACCTCCCAAAATTTGATGATTCGCAAAACGTATCTCAAAAAATATAGATTGAATAAAAGAGGCAGTTAATCAAACTGCCTCTTATATGGTTTACAACCTATTAAGGTTTCGGAAATAAAAAAGGAGGAAATTAGTGTAAAACCTGGTTTCTATTCTTAATATCTATACACAGCATTGATTCTTGAATTCGGATTTGGCATTTCTTCCTTATCCAACAAATAAACATCTCCGCCGTTTAAAAAGGTTTTTACCGCAGCAACATTCATCAATGATATTGTATGGTCATTTTCCTCACTTTGGGTAACAATAATTGAATCACTCTCTTCTTTGTAGTTGCCAAATATATCTGACTTATTTTCGCAAAACAAGGCGTCAACTTTTCCATGAAAAGCCGCTGGTATAATTTTATCTATTCCGATAGCTGTTTTACCTGTACCCTGCTGCTCAAGTAAAAGTGCAATTTTATCCTTTCTTTTCTGGTCGAATACAGGGGCCATCATTTCCCAGGCCAACTCATGGGCATCAAAAATAGTAGTATCACCAAAATTGACATTTAAATTTTCTTCCATTAAATTCGGGTAACTATTTACTTCCTTATAGATGTCAAAAAGAGGTCTTTGAGCAGCAATTAGCATCGGCATATTCTCTTCTCTAAAAAGCGGGGCAAGTCCATCATTTATGGCTCTCAAATACTTTTTGATTTCATTTTCCCTTTTCCCCGTAGCTGCCTCCTGGCCATGATACATAGCCTGTCCGGTTCCTGCTTGTCCGGTTCTGAATTGCAGGTTTTTCTGTTCATAGTCAAAGCCTACACGGTCTTGTTTGGTTTCAGGTATCAGATCGTCAATAATGATTTCGGTGAAGCTATGTTGGGTGCATTCGTATAATTTTACATTACTTCTTTCAAGCATCAGTAAAAAGAAATTACCATCCCCAACAAACATGGGCATCAATGGTTTTAAATAGAATGAATTTGACACGTAGTTAAATTCCTTGAAATACACGGGAAGGGTGTAATATTTAGAAAAACCATCGGCTATAAAAATTGCAAGGCCATCCGATTGCTCCCGCCAAAACGAAGTATCGTCGATTAACTGCTGAACAGGGGTCGTCATCTTATTAATCTCATCGGCATGAAAACCTTTTTCAGCCAACTTATTTTTAACCTCTCTTAGTTGGTTTTTTAGCATCAGAGCATCTTCTTGTTGCAACACTTTTTTACCTGCTCTATGTGTCGGTATAAAAATTGAGATACAATTTTCCTGACTTAAATCGTGTAATTCAGCTATTTCTTTCTTAGATATTAATGCCATGATTTTTTTGTTTATGATTAATGATTTAAGAATTTCGAATAATTCTTTATTTGTAACTAAGTAACTAATCAGTCCCTGCTAAGTTAGCAATTATATTCTAAACATTCAATACGGGCTGTTTGTTTTTAAAGCGGTATCGATGATGCTTCGAAGGATTAGGATGTTGCCAAAACCTTTCCTCGATTTTTTGAGTTTATAGAATCGGTTTTGCATAGCATATAAAACAATCTGCTTTGAGCACTGTAACTCTTTTTATCTCCGAGCATGTAAAGGAACTGCAACAGTTCTTGAAAAGCATCAGTTTTTCAAGGGCAATCCGGGTTGGTATTGCGGTTACCCTACCCATAGTAATGGGCCTACAACTCGGGTATTTTGAAATTGGGCTGGCACTCGGTTTCGGTGCCTTTTGGAGTTCGCCCAGCGATGTCACAGGCAGTTCACAACATAAAAAAATCGGCATACTTATTTCAGCAACATTGGTTATGTTCGTCAGTTTTATTAAGGGCTACCTGCATTTTGACCTTTGGTTGTTGCTTCCCATATTGGGATTGCTCACCTTCGCGATTGCTTTTATTTCAGTCTATGGCTTTCGTGCCTCGCTTGTAAGTTTTTCGGGCCTTATGGCTTTGGTATTGAGCTTTGTCCGCGATCCGGTAGAGCTTGAAATCTATCAATATGCCTTGTTGTTAGGTGCAGGCGGACTATGGTATTTGCTCTTGTCGAAGGCTTGGCATCGAATAAACCCGAAGGCAGAGACGGAGGAGTTTTTGGCTGAAACTTATGTGCTTACGGCTGAATTTATAGAAGCACGCGGAAGGTTGATCGACCCGCATGAAGACCACGAAAAATTAGAGGTTCAATTGCAGAATCTGCAAAAGGAACTGACCAAGAACCATGAGACCCTGAGAGAAATTTTGATCCTTTCCAGAAGGAGTTCCGGTTTGTCGAATTATCAGGATAAACGCCTGTTGATATTCGTGCAATTGGTGGAAATGCTGGAAACGGCAATCTCCAATCCAGGGAGCTATGATCGAATGGATGCACTCTTTAATGATCATCCCCAATACATTAAAATGTTTCAGGAGCTGATTTTTGAAATGTCATCCCAATTGCGAAGGATTTCCGAAGCGGGGATCGACAAGAAAAACCTGCCGAAGAATGATACTATGAGGCAATGTTTTGAAGATGTACGGGTTGAAATAGCCTTGTTGCGCAAAACCCTGAATTACGAGGAATATCTCATGCTTCAAAATTTGCTCGGATATCAGGAAAAACAGTTCGAGAAACTAAAAAGGATAAAATGGCTGTTAGGTGACCCTAATACCACTGAAATCGATTTTGTTGATAGAAAAGCTGCCAAACGCTTTATAGCGCTCCAAGATTATGATCCCATGCTTTTGGTAAGGAACTTTAGTTTTAAGTCCACTATTTTCAGGCATTCTATCCGCTTGGCGCTTACAGTTATGATTGGTTATGCACTGGGATCGATCTTCGCTTTTCAAAACCCGCATTGGATTTTGTTGAGCGTTATCGTAATTATGCGTCCCAGTTACGGACTCACAAAGAGCCGGGCAAAAGACCGCATTATCGGTACACTAATCGGCGGGACCGTTGCCACCGCTGTGGTTTTTCTGGTGCGGGATGCCTATGTGCTCGGGGCCATGAGCGTGGCCGCTTTGGTTATTGCACTTTCCATGGTACAAAAAAACTATAGGGCTTCAGCAACTTTCATTACGCTGGGCGTGGTCTTTATCTTTGCTATTCTCCAGCCTGACATCCTGACCGTGATAAAATTCCGCATAATGGAGACTCTCGTCGGGGCCGGATTGTCCTATGCGGCCATGCGGTGGTTTTGGCCTGCCTGGGAGTTCGCTGGAATCAAAGAAAGTATCGAAAAAAGCGTGGGGGCCAACAAGGATTTCCTCCATAAAATAACCGAATATTATCAAACGAAGGGAAATATCCCAACCTCTTACAATATAGCGCGTAAGCAAGCATTTTTGGAAACATCTAATCTAAACTCGGCCTTTCAGCGCATGGTGCAGGAACCCAAGTCGAAACAAAAGGAAACGGATAAAATTTACGAAATTGTTGTTCTGAACCACCGGTTTCTGTCCTCATTGGCATCGTTGAGTACCTACATTCAGCACCATAAAACCACAGAGGCATCCGAACACTTCAAGATTGTAACAGATAAAATAGAGAAAAACCTGGAGAGGGTGCTGCAATGCTTAGAAGACCAGAAATGCGACATTACAAAGGCGTATTGCGAGAACGATCATCTTTTTGAGGAACAGTTGCCTACGTTCAAATCTTTAAAAATTGAAAATTTGGCATCCGAAGACCAAGAAACCGTACGTGACCTTCAAGAGGTCCATTTGGTTTGGGAACAACTGAAGTGGCTGTTCTCCATAAGTTGTACAATGCTCAAACTGGCCGCATCAGTGGAGTTGGAAGGATATCGACCCAAATAGAAAAATGAGGGATGACATGCAGTTGCTTTTTTGAATGGCTACTTTTTTAAATTTTAACTATATTCGAAGAATCATTGAAAACAGATATTAAAATGATAGCGAAACTGATTTCTTAATTGGCTCGTTCCAATCCTAAAAACACATTCTATGAAATGGTTGCTTTTGTTAGAAATTGCGTACGTTGTCATAATACTCTTGGTTGTATTCCGCGTTCTATACGATACACGCAGCGGGGTCAAGGCATTGGCTTATATTCTATTGATTGTTTTAGTGCCATTTTTTGGCGTGTTCTTCTATTTTTTCTTTGGCATCAACTATCGCAAACGTAAATTGTACAGCAGAAAAATAGTCGAGGACGAAATACTATACCAAAGAATCCTTACGCATGTTTGGAACTATTCAGAACAGGTTTTACATTCGGGGCTATTGTCTGCTGAGCATTTTAATTTGGCCCGGTTTATCCGTAATTCGAGCACGAGCCCATTGACCGGTAACAATTCGGTAAAATTGCTTTTGAACGGCGAAGAAAAGTTCCCGGAGCTATTGAATGCGTTGGAGGCCGCAAAGTCGCACATTCACTTGGAATACTATATTTATGAAAATGATGAGACGGGAAACTCCATTGCAGATATGCTCATTAAAAAAGCACGGCAAGGTGTGGAAGTACGCTTTATGTACGATGATTTTGGAAGCCATAACTTGGGCAGGCGTTTTATCAAACGTTTGGAGGAGAATGGCATAGAAACCGCTCCTTTCTATAAAATAAAATGGTACGCCCTCATCAATCGGCTGAACTATAGAAACCACCGAAAAATCATTGTGATTGATGGTGTAAAATCTTTTATAGGCGGCATCAATATCAGTAATAAATACAGAAACGACACCCAAGCACAAAATGCGTTATACTGGCGCGACACCCATTTGATGATAGACGGCCCTGCTACCTTTTATTTGCAATACCTTTTTCTGTGCGATTGGAATTTTAGTGCCAAAAACAAATTGCAATTTGGGCCTGATTATTTTCCAAAATATCCAAAAGAAGACAAAATACGTGACGAACTGGTGCAGATAGTGCCTTCCGGGCCCGACTCTAAATTGCCTGTCATTTTCTATTCTCTCTTGCAAGCCATCGGGGCGTCAAAAAAACAGGTATTAATTACAAGTCCCTATTTTATTCCGGGAGAAAGCTTGATGGATGCCCTCATTATTGCAGCAAAAAGTGGCTTAGAAATAAAACTGCTGGTACCGGGGCCATCAGATTCAGTGATTGTGAATTCCGCAGCACGTTCGTACTATAAAGAATTACTGCGTCAGAGGGTTAGGATATTTGAATACAAAAAAGGATTTGTACATTCCAAGGTTATGATTATCGATGATAGTTTAGCCGTTGTAGGGTCAGCCAATATGGATTACCGAAGCTTTGACCTCAATTTCGAAGTCAATGCAATGCTGTACAGTAAAACAATTGTAAAACAATTACAAGAAGCATTTGATAATGACTTAAAACAATCGATCGAGATAAACTCAATGGATTGGATAAACAGGCCCAAGTACATCCATCTTTATGAGAAGTTGATGGGGCTATTCGCCCCGATCTTTTAGTTGGCTAATCAGTCAAAACTGACATGTATCATTCTCATATACAAACAATAAGCTTATGTTTGGAATGATTTTTTTAAACAAAAACACACACAAGAGTATGGAGTGTTTGGTTCTAATGTAAAAATTCAGATCGTTAAATAAATAAATCGCTACATCATGAAATTACTTAAAAGTTAGAAACCTTCAATTTAATGGATTTAAACTACGAAAAGCAAATTGCGGGAGGCGAACCCTCTGAAGAGATCCTCAAATTCATTAAAAAAAGCAAACCTGATTTGCTTATTATGGGCACAACAGGAAGTTCCGGCATCAGCAAAATATTAATGGGCAGTGTTACAGAAAAAGTAATCAGGGAAGTTCCCTGCTCGTTTATTACGGTAAAGAATGAAGATATAGTTGCTTTGGAATTAGAATCTAAAATTCGGGATATTGAAAACCATTACAGTCTGGCCCAAAAACTTTTTAAAAATGGTTTTTTTGAAGAATCAATTCATCAGTATAAAATATGCCTGGATATTAATATTATGCACATACCTTCCTTACAGGGCATTGCAGGAGTGTATGAAAAGATAGGAGATACGGCTAACTCCAAAAAATACAAAGAAATGGCGAACCATGTTCTACAGCGAATTGAGAACATGAAAATTGAAAATAACCGGGATGTATAGCCAGCCTTTCAAATTATTGCTAAATTGACACCGAAATACTCCCCCAATTACAAAAAGGGTAAAAAAAGAACACTATGAGCAAACAAAATACTACCGTCAGCGGGAAAAATATTTTTCCTTGGTTTATTATGATCCTGATGTCATCTGTGACTTTTGTTGGAATTCTTTCTGAGTTGATGCCTTCGGGTATTCTCCCGCAAATGATGGCAGATTTGAATATCAATGAGGTGCAGGGTGGTAATCTGGTGGGATACTACGCCATTGCTTCCGCGATTTTCGCGATTCCGCTTATTTCAATGACCATGCAATTCAACCGCAAAATTCTGTTGTTGATTTTGCTTGCAGGGTTTGCGGTTTCCAATATCATTGCAGGGTTTTTACATAATTATACGGTCATCATTTTTCTAAGGATTATTGGTGGAATTTGTGCCGGGGTAATGTGGCCAATGATTGCAGCATACGGGATGCGTCTGGTAAATGAGGAGCATCACGGGAAAGCCATCGCGGTAATCATGGCAGGGAACACGTTAGGCATCAGTATCGGGATGCCAATTATGACCATTATTGGGAACGATTATGGCTGGCGAACAGAATTCATTGCACTTGGGGTAGTCATTGTTGTTATCGCATTGATCGGTGTTTTTGCATTGCCTTCCACACCGGGGGAGAAACTTACCAAAAGTTCATCGCCATTTGCGCTCTTAAAAATTCCGGCAGTTTTGGTTGTTCTTTTACTTACCCTGCTTGGAGTCAGTGCGCATTACGGTGTTTATGTGTTTATCACAAGCCTTGTGGATGAACTCCAACTTGTTGGGGGAACAGAAGGTGCATTGTTGCTATTTGGTGCAGGGTCGTTGATTTCTGTGTTATTGGCCATAAAATACACCGATAAATACCTGAGGCTGCTTACCGTAGCCATGTTTGGATTGTTGATCGTGTCAATGGGTGTTTTTCTACTGTTTGGTGGAATTATCGGAATAGCTCATTTTGCTTTCTTTTTGTGGGGGCTTTCGTTTGGTCCATTGGTAACCTTATTACAAGCTGCTGTAAGTAAGCAAGTAGAAACTGCAAAAGACGTTGCCACATCGGTACAGTCTTCCACATTCAATTTGTCCATTATGATAGCTGCGTCTATCGCAGGGCTTCTACTTGGGACCTATTCTCCCATGAGCTTGTCGTATTTTGCGATCGCTTTGGCTATTCCAGGCATGATTATTTCCATTTTTGCTAAAAAGACTTTAGATTGATTTTTGTAGTGGCTCTATTCTAAAATGAAAATGATGATGTCAGCACGCAGCTATTAAAAAACTCATAATCCAAACTATGAAAGATGCTTGAAATTGCACTTGTTACTATCTCTGCATTGTTGCCTATCTCCAATCCTTTTAGCACAATACCCCTGTATTTGTCGCTAACCGCAGGACACTCTAAGAAGTGGTCCCGGCAACAAGCATTTAAGGCTGCTATTTACATGGCCGGCATTCTGCTTGTCTTTCTTTGGGCCGGTGCCTTAATTATAGAATTCTTCGGAATTTCAATTCCTGCTATTCGTGTTGCCGGTGGAATGATCATTATGCGAGTGGGTTTTAACATGCTCAATCCAAAAGATTCTGATGATATTACGGAAGAGGCAAAACAAGAATCGAGGACAAAAAAAGATATAGCTTTCACACCTTTGGCAATGCCTTCTTTAAGTGGCCCCGGTTCTATTTCTGTAGTTATCAGTATGGCCGCTTCATCCGATAGCATACTGGGTTATCTTGCCGTCTCTATTGGTATTTTGGTTGTTGTGCTTGTAGCCTGGCTCACTATGCGCGGTGCTCCATTGGTCTCCCGACTTTTAGGAATTACTGGACTTGATGCACTCACAAGAATTATGGGATTTATCCTTATCTGTATTGCATTCCAATTTGTATTCGATGGTCTTGGAGGTTACCTCAGCAGTGAGCGCTTTTTACAACCCATCATCGAAAACTTGAAGTTGATGATAAATCAATAGTATTTATCATCAACGTTTGGTTTTTATAAGTTGCCCGCGCAGCTTTTCTTCTACATTTTTCAACAGTTCCATCCAGTTGTCCCCCGAATCGGAAGCATAAGCATCATTGCCCGGGATCCCAAATCTAATGCCCACTTTTTTCGCATCTGTCGTTTTTTCACTCTTATCGGTAAAATAAATATCTACAAAATTTACTTGGGCAACATGCCTTTTCAATCTGCCAATTGCAACTCTTATCTCTTGCTGAATGTTTTCGCTAATATCAATGTCTCCTGCCTGTACATCTAACTTTATACCTTCAAAACTTTCTGTGTAATTCATGTTTTAATTTTTAGTGTTTGTTCCAAAGATAGGCCTTTATTTATTATGTAATCGCAATTTAGAAGTCTAAAGGTATTTCATATTCCGGTTCTCTGCGACGAAACAGGAAGTTGCCGTTGCGTACCGATGCCAATACATCTACTCTTTTACGAATAGCCTCATATACAGAGCTTTCATTTAAAACGATAAAGTTTGCCTGTTTGCCTACTTCTAACCCATATTTTTCATGAATATTTAAACAACGCGCTCCATTATAGGTGATTAAATCAAAATCTGTTTTTACTTCTTCCGGTGACATGATTTGGGCTAAGTGAATGCCATTGTCAAGAATATTCATCATATTACCATTTCCCATAGGGTACCATGGGTCGTTTATTGAATCTTGTGCAAAAGCAACATTTATTCCTGATTCAATGAATTCTTTTACCCTGGTTAATCCACGACGTTTCGGATAGGTGTCCTGACGGCCTTGAAGATAGGCGTTTTCTGTGGGGCACGAGATAAAATTCATCTTGCTCTTTTTGAATAAGTCTAACATTCTATAAGCGTATGAATTATCTGCCGAACCAAAGGAACACGTATGGCTTGCTGTGGTTCTGCTGCCATAGTCCTCCATAAGTACAAGGGCATTTAACAACTCCACAAAACGCGAATGAGTATCATCTGTTTCATCGCAGTGAACATCTATCAATTTATCGTATTTTAAACCAAGCTTAACAATATCATGGACGGATTTGTCACCAAATTCCCTCGCAGGTTCATAATGTGGAATTCCTCCCACAACATCAGCCCCCATTTTAAGTGCTTCTTCTACTAAATCAACGCCACCCTTATACATGTACATTCCTTGTTGCGGAAAAGATACTATTTGTATATCAACGATATGCTTTAACTCTTCCTTCATTTCCAACATCGCTTTCAATGCCGTAAATTTTGGATCTGTAACATCTATATGCGTACGGATGTGTTGAACACCTTGGGAAACCTCATCTCTAATTCCCTTCATTGCAAGCCGTTTAACACTTTCAATAGTCAGCGTTTCTTTGAATTTTGGCCATAATTCAATCGCCTCAAACAGCGTCCCTGAACCAGCTCCTTCCTGACCAAGCTCAGATAATGTATAAACATAATCCAAATGCAAATGAGGATCTACATAAGGAGGCATAACAAGCTTGCCTTGTAAATCAATTTCTTCTTCACACTTAGGCAGATTAGTTCCAATATGAGTAATCTTTCCGTTTTCAACCACCATTTCGCTTGCTGCATCGTTGCGATAAATTTTCGCATTAAAAAACTTTTTTTTCATAATAAATTATTTTAAATAAAAACTAGATCGTGATTAAATTATAGACCATTTTAAAGCGTTATAAAAATCGATTTTCTTTCAATATTCTGAATATTCCTTGTTTTATGGCCTTTACCCTCGGTATCTTCCATTAGCAAGATTTCACCTCCTTTGAAAGTTCTTTTTTCACCCATGGAAGTTTCAATTTCAATTTCTCCATCCAATAGTATGATATATTGCTTTTGTGGTGCTGTATGAAAATCATAATTATAACCGGGCTTTACCTTTCTAAAAATGAGTTCTTTAACAGGGATTTTATCAGAGAGAAAACCAATTTCACCAACATTTTTTACTGGCATTTCAATATCCTCAAAGTGACTTTCTCCGTTTTTATCGCTATAAATTCTGGTAACTCTAATCATTTTATTGTTTGATTTTCTAGTACATATCTGTCCCACTTAGCCAATGTTGCCCCCGCTTCATACGTGCTATTAAGGAATTCTAAAAGCATTGCATCAGGATCATTTGACATTTGAACGATGCTATATGGAAGAATAAACTCCCTTAGTGTTTCATGATAATAAGTGCCTGTTGGTTTCACTTGAGCATCTTTATAACCTTCAGGTTCAGGATATAAATAAGCATAAAAAGCTGCTTCTGGCAATGCCTCGCTGCCTGGCCAAAAGCCAAAACTTGCTACTTCATGCGAATATGCTTCCTGTGCCACCCAATCTGGAAGATTGGGAATACCTCCAGGGTGTATCGGTGCCTTTCGTCCTGAAAACCTTGATACTGCTATATCAAAGCTGCCCCAGAAAAAATGCACAGGACTACATTTACCCGTAAAATTACAGCGTATGTGGGTGAGTACATTTTGCACTTTTAATAAAGCCTGATGTAAGGCAGCAGCTTGTGTTTTATCATAAGTGGCGTTCACAGTGTCCTTTTCAAAAGGTATTGGATTTACCATTTCAACTGGTGTTGAATATATTTTCAAATCAATGCCTAATTCTCTTAAAACCTCAAATATTTTACGGTAAAAATCAGCGACAGAATTGCCTTCCAAATCAAAATCTCGGAGCCCTCCATCACTTGTAATCACCTTTAGTTTATGGTCTATAAAATCAAAGTCAATTTGAAAATTCTTGTTTTTATAAGGCATTTCAAGTGTGGAAAGACCCGTAGGTGTAAGGTGTTGCGTAATATGCCACGAGTGATTGATCCACGGTGCTACAGCTAAATTTATTTTACCAACAATTTGCGTCCACATATGTAGTGTGGCATAGGTATCTTTTCCTTTTTCGTATGATAATATGGGCCATTGATTCTCCATTCTGTTCTTTTATTTGGTTAATTAAAAATCATTCGATTTGCTTCTTCTATCTCATCTGGTGAGATACTATGTGGCCGACCATCATGCACTTGCAGGTGTACCTTTGCATTCATTTTTTCCAGGATACTGACACTTTCATTTACACGTTCGATCGGTACATGCGAATCGGGATTTCCGGTACCGATAAATATGGGGGTTCCGCTAAAGTTACCAGAATAATTATCAAGGTTTATTTTGTCGCCAATAAGTCCACCAGTAAATGCAACAACACCTCCCCACTTTTCAGCAAGACGTGTTACAAATTCCAATGTCAGACAAGCTCCCTGCGAAAATCCCAAGAAGTAAATGTTTTCGGAAGTAATACCTTGTTCGATTACTTCATCGACTACTTCCTTGAGTAAATTAAGAGCAGAAGAAAGCCATGGTTCATTTTGCTCAGGTTGAGCCATAAACGAATATGGGTACCAAGTATTATTTGTGGCCTCGGGGGCGAATAAGGCATATTCAGACACATTTAGATGTGAAGAAAGTCCGAGAATATCACGCGCATTGGCTCCACGACCATGTACCATGATTAACACTCTCTTTGCTTCTTTTAAAGATTTGCCTGCCGTTTGTATATTCCTCTTGTGCATTTTGTTTGTCATTTCGTTTGAAGCTCCGGCAGCCCTTTTTCAATTTCATCCCGCATCGCTTTATATTGATCAGGTAATTGCAGTGAACTTCCCAGGTTTTCTACCGTCTCATCCGTTGCGAATCCGGGATTGTCTGTCGCAATTTCAAAGAGTACTCCCCCCGGCTCACGGAAATAAAGCGAAAAGAAATAGTCCCGATTTATTTTCTGGGTGATTTGAATGCCTCTTGCCGCAATCTTTTCTCTAAACGCCATCAAGACCTCTTCGTCTTTTACCCTAAATGCCACATGATGATTAGTGCCCCCTGCATTTAATCCTCTCTGGGCTTGTGGTATTTCCAACAGATCTACTAAGGCAGTATTTTCTACAGCATCGGTTTGATAGCGATGTAAATTATCTTCCTGTGCTACCTTTTTGTAACCGAATACCTCGGTTAAAATTGCAGATGTAGCTTTGATTTCATTCAGAGTTAATGTAACCGTGTGAAATCCTTTGATCGCAACATCGGCTTTTATTTCAGCGGTTTCATATTCCTTTCGCTCATCTTTTTGTTTCGCTTCAATCAAACTGAGGCACAACCCGTCTGGGTCTTGAAACGTGAGGTGTTTTTCCCCGAATCTTTCACTAATATTGTGAATGATATTTAGTTTTTCAAAACGAGCTTTCCAAAAACCCAAGCTTGCTTTTGGAACTGAATAACCAATTTCTGTGGCCATGCCGGCACCGTTTGTTCCTTGCCTCACATTTGCCCAGGGGAAGAAGGTAAGGATGGTTCCGGGAGTTCCAACTTCGTCTCCAAAATAGAAATGATAGGTCTGAGGATCGTCAAAATTAACGGTCTTTTTAACTAAACGTAATCCGAGGGTTTTTGTATAAAAGTCGTAGTTGCGCTGTGCATCGCCTGCTATTGCGGTGATGTGATGTAGTCCTAATATTTTGTTCATAATCTAAATTAATTTACTTTTAAATTCTTGGTGTTGGGTAAGGAATAAATTCGGTTTCATCTCCTTTAATTTTAGCAAATGATTGATCCTTCCATTTCTGCTTTGCTTCTTCAATGCGTTCTTTGCTCGATGAAACAAAATTCCAATCTATAAATCGTTCTTCGGGAAAAGGCTCGCCTCCAAAAATGTAAATAATGCTATTTTCTTTAATGGTAAATTCACAAAGCGTACTATCTTTTGCCACTAATAATTGGTTAGGGTTATAAATATTACCTTCATTTTCAATGGTTCCTTCAAGAATATATAAACCCGATTCGCCATAAAGCTGATCCCCAATATTTACAGTCTGTTTTGTTTTGCTTTTTATTTCAAGCATATACAGTTTGCTAAATACTGGAACAGGTGACTTTCGACCAAATGCTTCTCCAGCCACCAATTTAAATTGTAGGTCTCCATCTGTCCAAGTTGGGATTTGCTCCTGACCGATATGAAAAAACGCTGGTTCCATTTGCTCCAAATGCTTTGGTAAAGCCACCCATATTTGAAAACCGTGCATATGTAATGGGGAATTCCTTAAATACTGAGGCGTTCGTTCTGAATGTACAATGCCTTTTCCTGCTGTCATCCAGTTTACTGCATCGGGCTTTATTTCTACTTCATTACCTAGCGTATCACGGTGCATTATACTACCTTCTAATAGAAAAGTTAGCGTTGAAAGTCCAATATGTGGATGTGGCAACACGTCAAAGTTTTCATCCTCACTCAGTTTTACAGGTCCCATGTGGTCTATGTAAATAAAGGGCCCTACCATTCTTTTTTGTCGGAACGGCAACAAACGCCCCACCATAAATTTACCGATGGTGACGGATCTTTCTTCTATGATCAATTTGATGTTTGACATAATGAGTAGTATTTAATTTTATGGTTTAGGCTCGGAGTGTCTTTGCGTTAATGGCTACTATAATAGTGCTTAAACTCATTAACACGGCACCCATTGCCGGATTCAGCATAAAACCCCAATTATATAATACACCTGCAGCCAATGGAATGGCAAGAATATTATAGCCCGCAGCCCACCGTAGGTTTTGTATCATTTTGTTGTAGGTAGCTTTGCCAAACAAAATAAGGTCAGCTATATCTTTTGGATCAGAGTTTACCAAAATAATATCTGCGGTTTCTGCAGCCACGTCAGTGCCCGAACCAATCGCAATGCCCACATCTGCTTGTGCCAATGCAGGTGCATCGTTTACGCCATCACCTACCATTGCAACATACGCTCCTTTTGATTGTAGTGTTTTAACTTTCTCTAATTTCTCATGTGGCAAGACATTGGCATAATAGCCGTCCATTTTCAATTCGTCGCTTACTTCTTTTGCCACCTTTTCATTATCGCCCGTAAGTAGTAAATTTTTAATGCCTGATTCTTTAAGTATTTGAATGGCTTCAAAAGAACTTTCTCTTATCTGGTCTGAAAAGATAAAATACCCTGCTACTTCTTTTTCTATCAATATATATACAACCGTTCCCGTGAAATCATCAATGGTTTTAGGAATGCCTATATTTTGTTCCTTAAAAAAATTAGGTCCTACAACTTGTATTTCCTTTCCTTCTACACTGCCTTCTAATCCCTGGCCTGGCAGATAATTGAAGTTTTCTGATTTAGGAACTTTAATGTTCAATTCCTTTACCTTTCTCATGAAACCGGTTGCGATATAATGTTCTGAATGTTGCTCAATGCCGGAAGCCAACCGAAGTAATTCTTTATCATCAAAGTTTGTGTTCAACACTTTCACTTCCTGCAATTCATGCGAACCTTTCGTAAGCGTACCGGTCTTGTCAAAGATGATAGTTGTAATCAATCTTGCATTTTCAAAAGCCGTTCTGTTGCGGATGAGCAATCCTTTTTGTGCGGCAATTGAAGTTGAAATCGCTACCACCAAAGGCACCGCCAGGCCCAGGGCATGGGGGCAGGAGATAACCATTACGGTTACCATTCTTTCCAACGCAAACACAAAAGGAAAACCTAACAGCAGCCATACTGCGAGCGTTAAAAAGCCTCCGCCCAATGCAACAAAAGTTAAAATCTTTGCCGCACGGTCCGCAAAATTTTGTGTTTTCGATTTTATTTTTTGGGCATCTTCAACCAGTTTCACCACTTTGTTGAGATAACTGTCTTTTCCAGTGCTTGCTACTTTGATTGTTAGCGAACCCTCGCTATTTACAGCTCCACCAATAACTTTACTGTCTTTTCCTTTTTTTACAGGTTTGCTTTCGCCCGTGAGCATACTCTCGTCTATATAACTTTCTCCTTCTATCACTATACTATCAACCGGTATTTTTTCACCCGGCCTAACCATCACTACATCATCTATTTTAAGCTGACTTACAGGTATTTCGTGAATTTGTCCGTCTACCAACTGATGGGCAGTTGACGGCATCATTTTAACGAGTAACTCCAACGAACGGGATGCACCCATGACCGATTTCATTTCAAAGTAATGGCCGATGAGCATGACGTCTATCAGGGTTACCACTTCCCAGTAGAAGTCCATTCCCTGCAAGCCAAAAGTGACGGCTACGCTATAAGCCCAGGCAACTGAAATCGCCACGCCAATGAGGGTCATCATTCCAATGGCATTGTCTTTTACTTCATCGTATAATCCTTTTAGAAATGGGTGACCGCCAAAAATGAAAATGAAAGTGGAAAGAATGGCTACCACATATTTATCACCAGCAAAAGTAAATTCGAAACCCAAGAACTGCTGTATCATGGGAGACAGCGCAAGCACCGGGACAGACACGATCGATGAAATAACAAACCGTTTCCAGTAATCGGAAACGTGATCCGCATGGTCGTGGTGACCATCATGTCCCGCTGACGAATTCATGTTGTGTTGGGAATGGTCTGGTGATGTATGTTGATGCTCCATTGCTTTAGTTATTAATCAATGTTGTATGTGTTTAATGGCTATAGGCGGTAGTAGTTTAGCGTGTTTTGCCCCCGCCCCGGTACGGGCTCGTCTAGGGTTTTAACACAGTCTGTAAATGACGGGCAAAAGTCTTCCAGGTACTCTTGTCTCTTCCGCTTAACACCTACAATATAATTAAATTAAATGGGGTATCCAATCAATACCCGTGATTTTCGTTAATAATTTTATCATATGTCACAGGCTCTGCAATAACAGCCTGCTCAAGTAACCGCATAAACAATAAGCCTCTACTATTTGATGTTCTCCTGTTGTACCTG
>JACDJA010001231.1_pt1 | contig 22210 bp, 9 predicted proteins | sample 7449241 | NCBI WGS metagenome assembly JACDJA01 (sample SAMN14253289, study PRJNA609438) | sludge metagenome | isolation source: initial anaerobic sludge | collected 2018-12-20 | reverse complement strand
TCCACCTCGGAGCCCCAATCGGAAACCCGGATGAGCCAATATCCGCTGCCCCAGATATTTCCGCGAACCACATCGCCGCTGTTTCGATACCACACGTGGGGATGCAGGGCGTTGTTGAGGCAGATGTTGTTCCGAACCGTGCGGTAGTATCCTTCGCGCAGTTTTATGCCACCCACCAGGCAAAGGTTATTCTCCACGATGTAATTGGAAGAACCGTCGTCCAGGTCGATGTCCCAGCCATGGTCGCACCGGAAACGGTTGTTGCGAATGGTGATGGGTTTAACCACATCGAGTAGCGGAAGGCCTGGGTAAGCCTCGACGCGTTTCTCCGTCTCTTCGCCATTGGCCCGCCAGAAGCGGTCGCGGCCCCACGAGTTGAAGCTGCCGTGATCGCCGGTTTCCAGCACGGTGTTGAACACATCGTTGAACTCCAGCAGGTGCCCTCCCCAGGCTCCTTCACCAATGTTGATGCCGGCCCGTGGCAAATCGTAGATGCTGTTGTGCCGGACCGTGATCTCTGAAGCCATGGATATCTGAACCCCTGCCGACTGTTTCTCAACCGTTCCGGTAAAGTGGATCAGGTTGTTTTCGACCAGGCAACGGGCGGGATAATTGTTGTTCTTTGGTCCCGGCTCCAGGTCCAGTTCATCCAGAGGCGTGAATGAGCCATAGGGGTTGTAGTTGGGGTTGCGCACCGCGAGGGTATCTCCCACCAGGCAAATACCGCTGGCCCCGATTTCGGTGATGTGGCAACCTGAGATGGTGGCATGGCGGTTGTAGTTGTTTAAAAATATGGCGTTGCCGCCCAATTGCTCCAGAGTACAGTTATTAATGGTGCAGTGTTGAGTACCTTCGAGCAAGAGGGTGCCTCCGCGATAAATGGTCCAGTCGCTGCGTAACAAACGGTCGGTGGTTTTCATAAAGGTGCGCGTGGTTCGCCGGAATACCAGTCCTTCGATGGTGATGTGCTTAACCGGGTTTGCTTCACTCCCTCTAAATTCCATCAAACCCGGCAGACTGGCCACCTCCACGTTGGCATTGTTTAAATCCAGACCTTTGGCTGGTTTGAAATAGAGCAGGCTCTTTTTCCGGTCGAGATACCACTCGTTGATGGTATCCAACTCTTCGAAGATGTTTTCCACGTACCGCAACTCGTCGTGCAACCCGTTTTCGGGCCGGTTGTTCTGGTTTCCTCCTTCAAGAATAAGCTCCCCCGTTAACTTTTTGCCCGTGATGCGGAAATGAAATCCACCCCACAACGCCTTGTGTAACACATGAAAATAACCGCCAGCCGGCCGGGCCCATTTCTTTACACGATCCGGAGAGATGCAGTCGGCTGCCGTGCCGTTGTAGATGCGCACATCGGGATTGTAATTGGGATAGCGCGCCATCACCATGGCGGTGTCGTTGATGTAAAGTGACTCAAAGATGAGTCCTTCGGGTACCCGGGCTTTATAGATGCCATTTTTATGAGGCTTCCAGGTTAGTTGGAGCTGTACGCCACCCAAAAGTAGCGGTTGCTCACCCGGGAAGGCTTTGTAAGTAATGGTACCAGTATTGCTCCCGGAATCTTCGGGCCTGAAAACCACCGGCTCTTTTAAGTAATACTTGCCGCCCCGGATGTACACAGTGACCGGCAAGCCCGGGTGCTCATTTTTAAAGTCCCGCACCAAATGTTGGGCGGCTTCAAAGGTGGCCAGCGGGCGGTCCAGGCTGCCGGGATTTTGGTCGTTGCCCGAGGGGGAGAGATAGAAGGTGGCAAAGGGTTCCTGCGTTTGGGTTTGAGCAGTAATGAACAGGCCCAACAAAAAGAAAAAACTGAGAATATGGATTAGTCGCATAAAATGTTTGATTATTTGCGCTCAGGCATTTTTATTGCTTCTCCAAAGGCCTCAGCGCATGGCACTAATATACATCAAACGGCCCGGATTTAAAAACAAAAATTTTATTTTGGTTTTGTCTGATTAAGTATCCAAACTTTTTATTTTGTCCAGATATTGCTGCCTTCCTGTTACCATGTAATTCCAAACTCCAACTACCCATGACTCGACCCTCTTCTTTTCCAGAGCGGTTTCTGCTTTCTCCCTGGCCTCGGAAATACAACTACCCAATTCATTCATTACCTCCTTTGTTCCGAGGTACTTCCAGGCTATTTCTTCATCCTGATGAAAATGTTTCTCACCCTTTACTCTTTTAGGGTAAAGGCTGAAATCATTATAGACAGATTCAATTTTGGTGTAAAACTGCCTCATAGGCACTGCTGCACCCCCAAAATAAAGATTGAAAAAATCATCCATTACCTTATCAACATCCATCTGAGGGTCGTCGTAGTGTTTCATAGCCAGGTAGTAGTCGAGTTGTTCCCCCACGCCACAAAGAAACACGCCTCGAATCCGGTCTTCATGGTACATCTTAATTAATTCGGCTTGAGCATGGGCACTAAAACCGGGAAAAACTTTCCAGGGCTCCACACCATTGACACCACCAAAACCAAAATTGCCCCGCTCAGTTGGAAACGTACTGTAGTTCCAGAGGTAAACTGGTGCCATAGAGTTTTCCACCCAATCTTTATACCAACTCAATTCATGCTCTTTTAATTCCGGGGACATATAGTGCCTGTTATGCAAACATGGGGACACAGAAATATTGGACTCCAGATTTACACTATCGGGATAATAACTGTACACATGGTAGGCTAAGGTAGCAATTTTTTTATCCGGATGGGTCAATTTCACGCCTTTGCCCACTTCATTGATAAAGTTAAACAAGTAATCACTTGCTGTTCCTGAACTAAAATGATCCTGATTGAATTGATTCTTCTCTTTTGCCAAAGCAGCCTGACAATCATCACACAAGCACCAGGCATTATTATCCAGAGGCAATACGGCAAAATAATCGCCCATTGCAATTTGTCTGCCTTTAACACCCTTGCCATCAAAATAATCACGTGCATCCTGAATCACTTGGTCAATCAGCCCCTGATTAGTATAACAAAACTGTCGTTGGTGGCCACCACCTTTTCTTCCTTTGGCAAAGAATTCCTCATGCTTTCCTTGAAACAACTCTTCTTCCTCAGGATTTTTTTGCAAGAAACGGTCCTGATAACTTGAAAAGGAGTGGTTTGCGCCCCATCTTTCTCCACCCTTTCTCATTCTTCTATGGAATAGTTCTTCGGCATCTTTATTCGCTTTTCCATACTGCTCCGAAATTATTGGCCCACCCAGTCCTGTTCCATCACGGTATTTCATGGCCGGACTCCTGCGTTTATTTTCCCTTTTCACGGCAAGGTTTTCGCTTTTACCATAGACGATATTAAAATCGGCCGGGCCATACCATCTCACTCCTAAAGCATTTTCTAAGAAATCGTAAGTTGCATAGAGGCTGCCCTGGTTGTCATAAATTCCTGGAAGAGTTATCTCTTTCGATTCAGACTCATTTTCATACACTGCTTTGTGATAGTCTATTTTTGAACGCAGGTCTGGAAGTGAGATTCCCAAAATACTCCGTCCTTTTTCCTGGAAGTTGTCCACCGGGAGATAATCATCTTTTCCATACAAAACCAGAGCTGAATCATCAAAAAATAATATTTCGTATTCCTGAGGTTCATAATTACCTCCTTTGATACCCCTTTGATTGGTAAATTTTGTATCCCCTATAAAGATCCTGTTGCCTTCGGTTTTTTGAGTGTCATCGACAATGGGTAGTATGATTCCTGTTATGAGCTTCACATGATGTTGGAGCTCTAATCCCGCGAGCCTGGCAGAAGGTGAGGGTTTGGAAGAGACGATAATGGTTGCTTTTGGGAGGCCATTTTCAACCAGCTGAAACGATTCCTTGTCGAAGGCTCCCTTGTTACAGCCCATTATGAGCCACATTGAAAGCATGGTAAAAAAAAACGTATTATAATTCATAGTTATATTGTTTATTTTGTGGGTTTACTACTAACTATACCAACTTCTGCAACCCCAAAAATATTATCATTATTTAGAACACTAACAGCCTTAAGTTTTATAAATCTGCCCTTTACAGGGCTAAAATCCACAACTTGTTTTATGGGATTATTTTTAATATTTGAAAACTCCCCCTTTGCAACAGGGTTGTTCCATGAGATTCCATCATTACTCACAAAAAATTCGTAATGGGAAATTATTCCACGAGCCCAACGTGACTGATCCGGCAGATAGGTAAATCCTTTTAAAGTTTCTACAGTTCCGAGATCAATGATGATTTCTTTCTCAGTATTACCACTATGCCATACATTTTGTTCATCTCCGTCGATAGCCAAAATCGCATTGGGGTCGGAAGAGTTCATGACCTTCCACTTCTCTTTGCAAACATCCAAATCAACCGTTGAGACTGGACTCTTTTTGCCTGAGGATTTATCCAATGCAATCGCTTTTACGCTCGCGGGATGCTTCAACAAAAATGGAGTTGAATACTTTTTACTTTTATGGGATGGTTGGGAGCCATCCAACGTGTAAAAAATATCTAAATCACTATCTGCAGCCTCTATTGTAGTTAAACCTGATTTGTTTCGTTTAATCAAAGGTGTTGCCAGTAATTTGGGAGCATTATATACCTCTATATTTGAAATAATTGGGGATGCTTTTGATTTGTTTATTGAAAGCTTTATCCGCTTGCTTTTTACATTTGGGAATCGAAGGATACGCTTATTTCCAATGGTTGTTCCCTTTGCAATTGTTTCCCATTTTCCGGATCTTTCAATGGCCACTTCAAACTCATGCACCCGTTGTCCTAAAGGAATGTACTCTTGCACCAGAAACCGGTTGAATTCTGTCTCTTTTTTAAATGAAAGCACAATGCTTGCCGATTTTTCATCATTGAGGGGCATCCAGAATGTTTCCGGATCATCATCAATTAAATTAATAGGGATATGTTTTTTTCTACTTGAAGATGCTTTTACCTGAATATTTTTAGCCAGGTTATTTTCGAAATCAGATTGAATCACACTGTACCACTCCTCTAATCTTTTTACATCATTTTCATGGATTAATCCTCTTTTGTCCACCGGGAAATTAAGAAGCAGGGAACCATTACGTCCCACCGAATTATAGTAAATATCAACCATTTCGGGCAAGGAACGAACCTTGTGGTCTTCCGACTCATGATAGAACCAACCCGGACGCACGGAAACATCAACTTCAGCGGGAACCCAATGTGTGCCATCTTCGTCGCCAACTTGCAATTGTGCAGCACAATCACAACCGGGATAATATTCTTCGCGTTTTAACAACGACCAGTTTGTTTCTCCTACCCATCCCTGTTCGTTTCCAGCCCACCTGCAATCGGGGCCGGCATCGCTAAAGAGCATGGCCTTAGGTTGCAATTCCCGAACCATTTCGTAAACTTCGGGCCAACGATAATAGGTTCTTCTGTCTACATTTCGACTTTCTCGGGCTCCGCCATAGTAGCCATCTCCGCCATTGGCTCCATCAAACCAAACTTCGAAGATATCTCCGTAACCAGTTAACAATTCACACAATTGGTTTCGGAAGTATGTAATATATTCGGGTGTTCCATAGTCTGCATGGTTTCTGTCCCATGGGGATAAGTAAACCCCAAACTTTAAATCATATTCTTTACAGGCTTCGGATAGTTCCCTTAACAAATCACCATTTCCATTTCTCCAGGGTGAATTTTTCACCGAATATTCAGTATATTTTGAAGGCCAGAGGCAAAATCCGTCATGGTGTTTAGCAGTGATAATGATTCCTTTTAAACCATTTTCTTTACAAACCCGTGCCCACTGTCTGCAGTCCAACTTATCGGGGTCAAATGTTTTTGGGTCCACATCCCCGTATCCCCATTCCACATCAGTGAACGTATTCAGGCTAAAATGAACAAAGGCATAGGTTTCCATTTTGTGCCACGCCAGTTGTCTTTCGGAAGGAATCGGACCAAATGGTGTCTGGCTTTTAGCAATAATAGCAGCAAGTAATAAGACAGAGCTTGCTATAATAATTTTGATTGTTGTCATTCAATAGTTATTTTACTTAACGATTAATCGATAATTGTTAGTATCAAGGCTGACGCTATCTCAGAGCAAAAAACTCGAATCCTCCTCCTACGATGTCAACCGAAAATTGTACCCCATTGTTAACTGTTGTTCCCTCATAGCGAGCTTCCTCTCCAGTTTCTTTATTTACGAGATAGAGGGCTTTATCTATTAACAGTTGATCGTCAATAATGAATTCAACCTTTTGGGTTAATGCTTCAGCAAATTCGTCCTTGTTAGTTGTAAAAGCATTAACCAACATAAGGTAAACAGCGTCGGATGATTTAAAAAATCCGGGGTCACCTTTCATTTTCGAGGGGATTACCTTAAAAGTACCCACATAAAGGTCGCCCTGTTTTCCCTGATACATACCAGTGGTACAAGTCGCTTTTATATTGCTTAAAAGCTGACCATTGGAGCTGTTCCAGTTATTAACCCGATTGGGTTTTCCATTAGTCAGGCTATTTTCTCCGGGAAGGAAAGAAACCTTTTGCGTTTGCAAACGGACCAGATGGTCGCCAATGGCTTTTGATTCGGCATTGCATTGAGTTACCCAATCCATATATTTAGTAGGTTGTCCCGGTATTCCATTTTCGAGTAACATTCCCCAGGTGGTGGGGGTAGTTGACCCATTGTTTTCGTTTCCCTGCAACCAGCGAAACCAGTTTAGCCATTTACCACCAAAAGCCCAGGTCATGGAATAGTAGAGCCTGAGCTCCGACTCGGAAATTTCATAAGTCCCATCCTGTTTGTATCCTTGCGTGTATTGCCCGAATACAAGGGGGTCGTCACCAGCTCCATCAGAACCTTCCAGAGCTAAATTGCGGTACATCATTAAATCATCGGCCATTGCTTTAGCTCCACGATAATAGGATATTTTTTCTCCCACGGGTAAAAAGTAGTAAGCATCAAAGGTTAACATATCAGGTTTTGCAGTTTTGATATAAAAACGCATTTGATTTTCGTTCCACTGCCCGCCATATCCCCATTGATTGTTGTGTAAAAGCACATCGGGATAGTATTTTCTGGCTACATCGTACCATTGCTTGGTCCAGTTCACAACCTCAAAAGAGTAGTTTTCTTCGTCACCCACACACATAGTAGTTAGTCTGTCGATAGCCAATTTTTGTTCAGCATTTAAAAAACCATTCCTCATTTCATAATCGCTTGGGCCTTTTTTCAAATGTTTTCCATAAGGTGCTTTTGCCATCGACCATTGTGTGTTTGGGAATTCATTAAGCGTGAAATTCTTATTGAACGGATTTGGTGCAGTAAAAAAAGTAGGTCCTGTAAATCCGGAAAGCTTCCAGTCTTCGGGCTTGATGATGTAATAAGCCGCATCAACTCGTTCAGCAGTTATGTCTTCGCTACCTACCCAGCAGCCTAATTGCAATCCGTGTTTTATGATCAATCGGGTTGAATTATATGCTGGTCGATCAGGAAAAACAACCTCGATATCCTCTTTCTTCTCATCATCAGGTTTGGGGTTATTGTCGTCACAAGCTGCACAAATAAACAATGTCCAAATGCCGAAAAAGATCAATAATTCATTTAATTTATTTCTCATTTTATCGTATACAGAATGAAAAGATGGATGATTGTAAAATCATCCACCTTAAATTTTACTAACTATATTTTGTATGGTTACCTCTTTCCGAACACATCAATTTCTCCAATATTAACCTCCTGAGAGGAGATGCCGACACCTGTCTGCCAGGTGTTCATTATTCGAATACGGATATACCTGTATTGTGATTCGCGATCTTCTTTAAATTTAAAATCTCTGATTGGCGGATTATTCCAATCCGGATCGGGTTCGGGCGCACCGTACTCATCCTTAAATTCGCCTAATTTTTTCCAGCCTTTTTCTAAGGATTCTGTTTCCCAGGCTGCAAATTCCGCCGTTGGAGTCTCAGTGTCGGCATTGCTAATGTCATTGATAGCCCAAACATCAAATTCATGCGGTATCCTGTCGGGGATAGCAATGCGCCCGGTAATTGTTAACTTTGACATTATTACACTTTGCCCTAAATCGAATGTAAACGTTAAAGGTAGTTCCCCACCACCCGATGAGTAAAAATTATCTACATGAATCACATCATCGAAAAGTTTGGCAATACTGCCGCCATGATGTTGCCCAGCGCGATCGTTGGTGAGATGATGCTCTACAATTTTTGATTTGTCGAGCAAAAATTCTTCCAGGGGAGCAAGACCTATCTGCACCTCCTCCCAGTTACAATAAAAGGGGTCTAACATATTGGACTCCGGCAGATATTTTATTCTAAATCTTATTTTTTCGCCGGCTCTTGCATTTGTCAGAGTAGTAATATTCACCCTGGGTTCAAAAGTAACGGTGTGGTAATTCCCGTCGTTATCCATGTATTCTATTTCAAATTCAGCAGCGCCTGCAGGTGAAGCCTGCCATTTTACAACTGCTTTTTCAGGGGTTACTTCCGATTCCTCAAACATTCGATTTTTCAGGGTTTCAATATATTTATCGCCATAAATATGGCCACGCACAGATTTTAGCGCTGACTTGTTGTTGTCTTCATCGCGCACATAAATATTAAATTCGATGGTTCCTTCGGTTAAATTTTCCAATAAAACCTCATATTGGTTTTCTGAAGAATTTTGATTAATCGGAATCACTTTCTGTTCCTTAAGGTTATCCCAGAAAACCACAATTTCTTTTGCTGATCTGGTAGCTTCCAGATTAAATGCAATTTTGGCTCTTTCGTAGCCGGGAAAAAACTGAATTTCCTCAACCTCCGGGATTATTATCGTTTTATCGTCCTCTTCGCAAGAGGATAGTATTCCGATAAAGAGTATCAACACTACTGTTATACAGTCTGATATATTTTTCATTTTGTTTACTGTTAATTTGTTTGGGTAAAATTTGATGAAGCACCCGTAAGATTAAAAACGAGCAACTTTAAATAGCGCATTATGTTTCCATAGGCACTTCATCAAAATAACATTATTACTACCAACCTGTATTTTGCTTTATGTTTTCATTGGCATCTATTTCACGTTGTGGGATGGGCAGATAATCATTTTTAGGGGACTCGTAAGCACGCGTTTCAACGATGATCTGCTGTTCTGAAGAAGGATTGAAAGCCCCGTAAAGGGGGCCTTCCATTTGTTGTTTGGCAATACCCCATCTGCGGAGGTCGAAATAACGCTGACCTTCGAAAGCCAGCTCCACTCTTCTTTCGCGTCTCAACAATTGGCGTAACTTTTCCTGCGAATTATAAACCGATGTATTCACATCCGGCATACCCGCCCGATTCCTGATTTGATTCAAATATTTAACCACGTCAGGATTGTTAAAATCACCGCTTTCAATTAACGCTTCCACATAAATCAATAAGATCTCTGCATATCTAATAAGCATATAATCCAGATTCCCGTTATAGGTTTTACTGGCATCTTCAGGATCGATAAATTTGAGTAACGCAAAACCTGTTTTTGATGCACCTCCTTTTGAAATGGCATCCTCACTATCCCCATTAAAAGGCGTATAAACATGTCCTAAAAATTCCTGTCCCGGCAACCAAACGGTGGCTGTTAAACGCGGATCTCGTGCCATATAAAGCGGGTCTTTAATAAATTCCTCCCTATCGGTTCCATATTCATCAATGGTTTTTCCTTCGAGGGTTTCAAAGGCATTCACAATAGATGCTGTGGGGTTTGAAGCCCCTTGTCCGCCTGCCATTGATTTTATCATGGAACGGAACCAGGCTTCCTGATTTCCCCGTTGCACATACACAATTCTTTCGTCGTTTACCTGACCTACATACCTGAATAGGTCGCGGAAATTATTCCCGTCAGAGTTGGGAGTGTAGAAAAGTTCGAATTCGTCCATGTCAATAACCGCTTTGGCCGCTGTTTTGGCTGCATCGTATCGTTTAGCCTGCAGTGCCACAATAGCCTTGATTGAGTAGGCCGCAGCTTTTGACATTTTCTGGCTTTTGTCTTCGGTCCACTTGTTCGGTAACGAGGTATTTTGAATGGCTTCATCAAGGTCGGAAAAGATAAAATCAACGACTTCATCAGGGGTGTTTCGTTTCGCAAATATCTCATCCGGAAGCAGAGCGTGGTCAACTATCGGAATGCCTTCGGCCCCTCCAAAATAGAAAAAGAGAAGCGTGTGATAATATGCTCTTAAGATATGAGCCTCTCCAATCATTTTTTCGCGTTCCGCTTCGTCGGTGAAATAAGGTTTATTAATGTTTTCCAAAAATCGTGAACAACGACGAATGTATTTGTAGTATTCACTCCACATCATTTGTGCATGCCATGCTGAGGGCGTATTGGTTCCGCTACCCGTTGTTTTTACATCACCCAAATAATTACCTGCATGATACATGTTATCGGTCATGCCTTCCATGGCCGTATTGGAAACATAGGGCGCTGTATAATGGTAGGCACCACGTGGCAAACCACTGTAACATGCCGATAATGCATTGGCTGCATCGTTGGTGGTTTTCCAAAAGTCCTTGTCGGTAATTCCGGTAGGATGGTCACGTGTGAGGAAATCATCATCACACCCAACCATAAACAGTGTCATTAAACAAATTAATGCTATATTTTTCATATCTGTAAATTTTAATTTTCTCAGTTAAAAATTGATGTTGAGACCGGCACTATATGTTTTAATTAGCGGATAGGTACCTGCTCCTCCCCGGCTTTCAGGGTCTGTGAGGTCTTGAGAGGTTATGGTAAACGGATTTTGAGCGTTTACATATAAACGGCATCTCTGAATCCCAACTTTTCTCGTTAATTCGGGATCAATGGTATAACCCAATTGAATATACTTTACGCGCAGGAATGAAGCATCGAAATACCAATAATCAGACGGCTGGGTATTGTTGCCCGGCTCAGGTGTTAATCGTGGATAATAAGCTCCGGTATTCTCAGGCGTCCAGTAATCCAAATGAACTTTTTGAGGGGTCATTCCATTGTCTCCGTTCAGGTTTAAAGGCATGGCGTGTGGACCACCGTAATAGGCATCAACACCTTGAACTCCCTGGAATAAAACGTCTAAATCCCATTGTTTATAGGTGGTTGAGATGTTACCAAAATAGTTAAAGTCCGGTTCTGAATCACCTATTATTTCTCTGTCTTCATCGTTAAAATTACCATCGTCATTTAAATCAAGGTAATGGATATCACCCGGCTTTTGATTTCCCCACAGGGTAATTCCTTCCACCGGCGTTCCATCGGGGTTAAAATCGGATTCCTGCAATAAGCCATCGGTACGATACATGTAATGGGAGCCCAATGCATAACCCACTTTATGAATGGTCGAGCCACTCACATACGGCCCTCCCGGCAGGGTTTCAATCTCGTTCTTATTGTGTGAAACGCCACCGTGAAAGTTAATCGAACCCTTGCTGAACACTTTATTGTAGTTTACACTTAGTTCCCAGCCTTTGTTACGAACCTCACCGGCATTAATTTTCGCGGCAGATGTTCCTCCAATAAAGGATATTGGGGGCGATAAAATAATATCTTCGGTTAATTTATCGTATGTATCAAATGTGAGGTCAATGTTTTTGAACACGGTCATATCAAAGCCATAGTTGATCATACTCACGGTTTCCCAGGTAATATTTGGATTTCCAAAGACAGTTTCCACTCCATTTCCTGCATCTATAAGACTTTGATACTGATAAAGACCGATGTTTTCGTTTCCAAGCTTTCCATAAGATGCTCGTAATTTAAAGTTATTCAGCCAGTTAAAGTTTTGCATAAATTTTTCCTGATGAATGTTCCAACCTGCCGAAGCTGATGGAAAATAACCATACTTATTATCCTCGCCAAACCGTGAAGACCCATCGGCACGGAAAGTGGCCTCGAGCAAATATTTACTATTGAAGGCATAATTAACTTTACCAAAAACAGAACGCATTGCCCATTGGTCCCAGCTTCCCGAGTTTGTCAATTCTTCGTTATAGCCAGCAAAAGAATAAATCCTGTGTTTCCCTTTTTCAAATAAATAATCGATGTTACCTCCAAGGAAGTAATAGCTTGATCGATCGGTTGAGGCACTTCTGACGTTACCCCAGGTGTAATTAAGCACTCCTGTATCGTATTCAAAAAAGTTAAAAGAATCACGATGTTGTTTGGTTGCAGAACTACTAATCCGGTAGCTGTACTGACCCCTGACAAACAGATTTGGAATTATTTCCCATTTGGGTTGAAGGTTTATACTTATATCATCTGATAACCTTTGCGTTGTTCCTCCCCGCTCGAGCATTGCCCTGGGATTGCGCATCTCGAAATATATGCCATAGAAATCGACACCTTCTTTTGAAGGATACTTTGGTACAAGGTTGGGTGGTGCTTTATAAATATAACTTAACACATAATCGGTTTCCCCATCACGCATATTCGTTTCCAGTTGATCTTTTCTAATGGAACTGAAATCCATATTTACCGTTATCTTTTCAGTAAGATTGACTGTTGTATTTCCGCGAATATTAAACCTGTCGAAGCCTACATTTTCAATAAAACCTTCCTGGTCTAGATAATTAACCGTAAGATTAAAACGAGCGACGCTGTTACCACCATTCACCGACACAGAGTGGTTTTGAAGTACGGCATTATCTTTCCAGGTCTCATCCAACCAGTTTGTATTGGGATATTTGTAAATAAAATCCCTGTTCCGGGTTGCGTCAATGACCTCGCTTGAATAAATAGGATCGCCGCCGTTGTTTATGTAGGCTTCATTCACCATCCTGAGATAATCTGCACCATCAATGAAATCAGGCAAATAAGTTGCATTTTGAAATCCGGTGTATCCGTTGTAACTTACAGACACTCTGCCAACCTTTCCACGTTTAGTGGTAATTACAATCACCCCGTTTGCAGCCCTGGCCCCATATATTGCTGCAGCAGAAGCATCTTTAAGAACCGTTACATTCTCTATCGTATTTGGATCCAAACTGTTCATATCCATTGGAATGCCATCTACTAACACGAGAGGATCGGAATATCCCAAAGTAGAAATACCTCTAATCTTGATAGTAGCAGCATCACCTCCCGGAAGTCCGGAACTCTGTGTAACTGTTAGTCCTGTAACACCTCCCTGTAATGCTTGTGACAAGGATGTGATAGGTTTATTTACCAGGTTTTTACCAACATCCAGTGATGCAATAGAACTAATCATATTCAAACGTCGCTCCTGACCGTATCCCACAACTACAACTTCATCAAGTCTGGCCACATCCTCCTCCAGGGAAATAGTAAGGTTTGAAATGGCACGGTTTACTACAAATTCTTCCGTTTTAAATCCCACGAAAGAAAAAACCAAAACATCATTTTTTTCAGCCTCAATTGTAAAATAGCCATTGATATCGGAAACCACTCCTCTTGTAGTCCCTTTTACACTGATAGATACTCCGGGAATGGATGCTGGCGGCTCATCAGAATCCAGTACCCGTCCCTGAATGGTAAGCATAGCATCCTGAATAAATTCAGATTTTCCATTTCCGGGCTCAATTCCATTTGAGGCACTGGCTACAAAGGCAGATACTAAAAATAACCATCCGAAAAACGCCTTTAATAATAGTGTTTTAGAGTTAGAGGAATCATTTGCTACTCCTCTGCATTTTGCTTTTCTCATAACAATGAATTTTGAGTTTTCTTTAAAAAGTTAAAAATTAATTTGTTGGTAAGCGGACAATAATCTTTTCTAATACATAAGAGTTCAGCCTTTAAGTGTTAATATTTATGAAACGATATAACTTATCTGTAATCTGCTCCCTCAATAATTATTTCACCGATGAAATCTTCAAAGTATATGCATATTCAGGAAGTTTCCATAGAGGATCGAAAGGAGGCATTTGAACAACCACATCCGTGCCTTTTTTCTTCCACGTCAAATTGCCTTTCACACCAAGAAGAGATATCTTAGCTCCACTTGTCGGATCAAGGTCTTTTATGAGTACTGTTTTTCCGGGCCATTGCGGAAGTATGGCATACACTATTTTATCCTTTTTAGTAAAGAACATCTCTTTCACTGCCTTCCCTGGTAATGGGTCAACGGTTTGCTTGAGAATGTAATCCCCTTCGATGTAGGATTTGCCTTCCCGAAAATTAAACTCACGACTTCCCTTGCTCCATTGACAGGCGCGGTGCCATTTGCGGGTGCCATAGATGGCTTCCCCGTTTACATCCAGCCAGGCACCGATCTGAAGGAGTCGCTCCTGCATAATCACCGGGATTTTACCATCAGCAAAGGGTCCTACATTCAGGCAAAGATTTCCTCCCAGGCTCACCAAATCGCAAAGCATTAATACCAGTGCCTGCGCGGAATTATAATCTTCAATATTTTCAGCCCGGTTGTATCCAAACGACAATCCCATGCCCCTGATCTCCTCCCACGGATGGTCGCCCTCTACACCATCGGTATCATACTCAGTGGTATAGTAGCCACCATGCTTATGCCGGCTGCCTTTAAACCAACGATCGTTGATTACTACATCGTTCCTGCATGGCGATTCATTAAACAACCAATTCAACAATTCACCACTGCGCCAGAAACTGTCGGCATCGTTCCATTCGCCATCGCCATAAATCAGATCAGGGGCATATTTAATTACCATATCTTTAAATTGAGGGTGGTAGTGGTCGGTGATATATTTCTCACTGCGCAACTGGTACCAGGGGTGGTACCACTCGTAAAGGCTATAATATAGCCCGGCTTTCAGACCTGCTGCCCGCATGGCCTCCATATAGGGTTTAATTAAATCCTTTTTAGGTCCCACTTCACCTGCATTCCAGGGAAAGAAACGGGCGTTTTGTGCATGCTTGTTGGGCCAGAGGGTAAAACCATCATGATGTTTTGAGGTAAGGACAACGTATCTGGCTCCTGATTTTGTGAAGAGCTCTGCCCACTCAACAGGATTGTACAATTCGGCTTTAAACATTTTTCCGAAATCATAATAGCTGGACGCTTCACCATATACCCTTTTTTGAAAATTTGGTATAGCATCGGGTTGAGGATTATTGTTTCCGAAGATACTATTAGAATACCACCAATGCTGATACCATTCGGTATAGGTACCCACGGGCGACCAGGCCGGCACAGAATAGGGGCCCCAATGAATGAAAATCCCGAACTTGGCATCCGAAAACCAATCCGGAACCGGGCGAGCATCAATAGCCTTCCATGCTTCGGAATTATTTTTTCCGGTTGAACCAACCTCCCATTCTTTTTGTGTATTGTCCTGTGCATTTATCAAAGCCACACAAAAAATAAAAGTAATAGTAATTACCCGTCTCATATTATATCACTGCTTATTTTATAAACCTTAAAATCTCATCAACCACAGGGGTCTCTTAACAGGCATCAAAATTAGACAGGATGGATTGAACAAGAGGTTGTTTTCAGGTCAAAAAGGGGCCTCCATTGTTTGCTAATGGGTACTAAACTGGTCTTTTACCGCCCTTATTTGTACTTTTTTTTATTACGATAATATCAACGCGGGAAATCGGATTCACTTACTATTGCAGGCTTACAATGGCTCATCGGGTCAAGTGTGGTTCTCAATATACTCAGATGGTGTTTGCCCGAACTGCTTTTTAAAACATTCCCTGAAATGTTTTGGAGAGACAAAGCCTACATCATAAGTCACTTCAGTAATATTTAAATTGCTTTTTAACAGAAGTTGTGCAGCATGCTTCAGGCGTATTGTACGGATGAAATCACTGGGACTCAGACCCGTCAGGGCTTTTATTTTTCGAAAAAACGGACTCCGGCTCATGCCCAACACCTCAATTAATTGGTCTACTTTGAAGTTAGAATCGGATATATGCTCCTTGACCGTATCTATGGCACGTTGCAAGAAAAGTTCGTCGGCTGAGGTTACAGCTATTTCATCCGGTTCCATTGCCGTTTCCGTTTTAAACCGTTTAATGATGCTTTGACGGATTTCAATCAAATTTTTTACTTTCAGAATCAACATATTTACATTAAAGGGTTTGGTGATATAGTCGTCGGCCCCTATTTCCAAACTTTTAATATTTGTATCTTCTGAATTCAGAGCGGTCAGCAATATAATGGGTATATGACTAATATTTATATCTGATTTTACTTTTTTACAAAAATCAATACCATTCATGCCAGGCATCATAATATCAGAAATTATAAGATCAGGAGCCTCTTTAATTGCCCTTTCCAGCCCGCTATTACCATCTTTGGCATATTTAACATTGAAATAGGGCTGCATGCTTTCTATTATAAAAGCTCTCAGCTCCGGATCGTCTTCTACCACCAATATGGTGTACTTTTTTTTGATTCCAATTTGCTTGTTTAATGTTTTCATCCAATCTGTTTGGCTTGAATCCATGTTTTTCATTGTATATGCCTGGGGAATTTTTTCAACACTCAGGTTATCCTCAACAATTTCATTTTCATCGAAATGACAATTTCCCAATGGCAATTGAATGGTAAAAGCACTTCCTACATTTATCTGACTATCGACACTCAATATCCCATGATGCATTTCCACTAGGCTTTTCGACAGAGATAAACCAATTCCCGAACCTGAATTAAACTGGTTCTCTATTTGATAAAAACGTTCAAAAATGAGCCCTTGCTTTTCTTTTGCAATGCCGGTACCATTATCGATCACTTGTATGCAAACTGCTTCTTCATTACCCGGGGAACCCGTTGATTGATTAATACGAGATACTACAACCTCAATTTCCCCATATTCAGGAGTATGCTTCAACGCGTTGATTAACAAGTTATAAATCACCTTCTCCATTAAGTCAGCATCAAACCAACAATACAATGAATCGGGCCTTCGATGAAATATAAAAGAGATATTTTTTTCAACGGTCAGCATTTCGAATGATTCTGTAATATTTTGAAGAAATTGAATCAGATCATATTTGGCAACTTTAATCCTCATCTTTCCAAGCTCCACCTTTCTGAAATCCATCAATTGATTAATAAGCCGGGACAAGCGATCGGCATTATTATAAATGGAAGTCAACTGTTGCTTCCTATTATCACCTTTTGACATAGAGGAAAGAATTTTTTCCAGGGGACTCATAATCAATGTCAGGGGTGTTTTAAATTCATGGGTAATATTGGTAAAGAATTGTGTTTTAAGCTCATTGATCTTCGTCTGATTAGCCCTCTCAGTCTTTTCAATTTTCAGAGCATCTTTTAATCTCACCTGCTTTAAGATGTACCTGTTAATTAAAAACACAACCAATAAACCCATGATTGAGAAAATGGAAAGTGCCCACCATGTTCGCCACCAGGGTGGCAAAATCAAAATGGTAAGCGACTTACCAGTATTATTCCATACTCCATCGTTATTGGATGCTATAACACGGAAAGTATAGGTTCCGGCAGATAAATTGGTATAGGAAGCTTGCCTGATCTTTCCGGCATAAAACCAATCATTGTCGAATCCTTGTAACATATAGGCATATTGGTTCTTGGGAGCATTCGTGAAATTTAGTCCCACGTATTCAATGGTGATATTATTTTGCCGGCTGTTGAACGTCACTGTGTCAGTTTGATTCACCGGCTTGGCCAATATTCCATCTGCACTGTTTACGGTAAGCTCATTGTTAAAAAGCTTTAATTTTGTGAAAATAATCTCAGGAGGGCTTAGGTTCTTTACTATTCGATTGGGATAGAAGCTGTAAACCCCATTGGTACTTCCAAAATAAAATTTGCCATCGCTGGCACTTAAAGCTGATTGTTCATTAAACTCCATTCCACTGATCCCATCATCTTTATCAAAGTTTCGGAAAGCTTTTGTTTGTAAATTCATTTGTGATAATCCGCGGTCGGTGGCTATCCATAAATAACCATTTTCATCAAACAACAACGCATTTACTTCATTACTGGGAAGACCGTCTGCTTCAGTAAAATGAGTGGTAAATTCTCTGGTTACATCAATTTCCCACAATCCGGATTTACTTCCGACCCAAATTTGTCCTTTCCGGCTTTCGACGACAGAAGTCACATGCATTGCCAAAGTATCACTTTCAGTTAATGCAACTTCCAGTCGCGCCTTATCTGGGGAATATTTTAGCAATTTGTTAAAGGTTCCAATCCAAATGGAATAAGCTGAATCTTCAAAAATTGTTGTTATAATATCAGGAATATCAGATTGACCCTTCAATCCAAAATGAGAGAAGCTATTTCTATCGGCGGCTACCTGAAATAATCCTTTCCCACTGGTTCCTATCCAAAGTTGTCCTAAGTGATCTTCCAGAAAGCACTTTACAGTAAGATTTTGTATGGGTAAGTCGAACGGTAACCAGAAAGGTTCAATTTGATATTTAGGGCTTAATCTTACACATTTACTTCCATGTTGATATGTCCCTAACCAAATATTGTTGTCCCGATCTTCAAAAACATCATTCAGTACCTTTAATTCATTCGATGAATCAAAATAATGATGATAAATCCCTTTCCCTGGTTCATACACATTCAAACCTCCTCCATCCAGACCCATAAGAATATCCCCATTTTTCCTTTCATCTAAAGCATACACAGAATTGCTGCTAAGGCCGGTGGGGTTTCCCTTTTCGTATTTCCAGTGATCAAAAACATTGAGATGGGGGTTGTAAACCTGAATTCCGGCATTGACTGTTCCTATCCAAATTGCGCCATAACGATCCTGCATAAATGAAGTGACAGCATTAACGGGCTTTTGATCTGAAAAACCTACTGGCTTAATAGTTTCCTGTTTTAAATTATAACTCAATACTCCAAACCCGTCGGTTCCCAGCCACACAATAGTATCATTTAATTGCTCCATTGCAATAACCATACTTAAAGATTCCTGTGATGCCGAATGGCTATCCAAGGACACTTCATTTATTTTCTCTTCCCCCCCGTTCACCTTCATTTGATAGACTCCCGATTTAGATGCAAGTAAAAGCCCCCCGGATGATAAGGGTAAGACTTTAATAATACTATGGTTGTCAAAGAGTTCTTCCGTCGATTTTAGAATAAAATGATGAGTAGTTAAATCAAAATGAGCAGATCCGGCGTTTCTAAACCCAATGAACAAACTATTGTTATCATCAGATGCAATGGAAGTAATAAAAGTTCGACCGGAAATGGAGTAACTATTCATTTTCCCAGAACCTGCATGGTAGCTGATCAATATCCCGGAAGCGGTGCCAATCCAAATTATTTCATTCTTTCCTTCATAAATCGTTGTTACCTGTCGTTGCTCTTCTCCGAGATCAACGGGTATAATGATACCTGTTTTATAATCCCAAAGTACCAACCCTTGATTGGTGCCTATCCAGATATTTTTGGCAGAATCTTCATACAAACAATAAATGTAATCAGAAACTGCCTTTTTGTTATTTATATCAATTCTTTCAAATGAATACCCATCATAACGGTTTAATCCATTACGCGTACCTATCCAAATGAAACCTTCTGACGATTGGATCAGACAGGTAATATAGTTTTGACTTAACCCATCTTCTATGCCTAAAGACTTTAAAGGTAGCTTATTATCTATTATCGAGGCGGATGAGACACCAACAAAACTGCAAAACAAAAGGAATAAAAATAATTTTATCATATCCATGCAAATCGGGCCCTGAAAAGTATTTTAAATATTTGCTCAAAAATAGCAATAAGGTCTGAACAAAATGCCCATAGAAATAGATTATTAAATCAGGCAAAGCATTTCAAAAAATCCCCATCATCAGGACAACATCTATTGACCTTCCCAAAGCGGTATCTGCACATTAAACGAACTGCCATCCTTTTTATCATTCAGGGCCGAGAGGGAGCAGGCAGCATAAAGCACCCGGGGCGTGCCATTCTCCGAGATGAGCAACTGAGGGCGCTCCAGACGGTTTACCTTTACCGTGGTACCTTCTTTAAATTGAAGTTCCAGAGGCACAAACATGGGGTTGAGCATCTTTGCCCAATGCACTCCGTCCCGGGATTTCATTATGGCAAGTCCTGGCTCTTTACCAGTAAATTTTCCGGTAAAATCCTTAAAAACAGCATAAAACCAGTTGTCTTTCTGGCTAAACCACACGTAGGGGTCCTCTGCCGAGGCAATTTTTCCCTCTGAATCTTTGATGTTAAAGACAAATTGATCGAGCGGCTCAAAAGGTCCCGTGGGGGAATCGGAGAGCGCCACACCATGTGCCCCCTTCCAGTAGGGGTCGTAAAGGTTACCTTTAAAAAAGAGCAGATATTTGTTATCCGAAGGCCTGTAAACCACCGACGGGTTCACCACGATGATATTATCGGGCAGTGGCTTTGTGCCTTTCGGGGAAGGATTTAAGATGTTGTCATTTTTCACCCGGGTAAGGAGACTCAACAAAGGGATGTCGGGCCGTCGAAAATTCCCGGCCAGCAAGTCATCGATACTCTTAAACTCAATCACGCCAAGCTTCTGACTTTGCTGTATTCGGTTGCGCTTACTTAAGTTGACGCCGGGAGAGCCTGCGGGCTGCACACCCAGGTCTTTGGAACCCGTATGATAGAGGTAATACTTTCCGTTGAATCTTTTAATGTGCGGGTTGTGCACACTTTGGGCATCCCAGGCATCAGACCGGCCCTCGTGCATCCGGCCCCGCAAAACCACTTTTACAAACTCAAAATCACCATCGGGACGATCGGAAACGGCATAGGCTATCTCCGAACTGGTTAACCAACCGTCTCCAAAGGGGTCTTTTTCAGGCCCTGCCGGCCATCGGGAGTAGAGCATGTGGTATTTTCCATCCTCCCCTTTTATTACACTGCCACCCCACACAAAAAAACCATCGTTGTGCAAAACAGACGGCCCTTCCAGCACAGGGCTTGCACTGGAATCAACCACCCTGGCATCAATCCGGCCGGCCTGCAACTGCAATTGAGCCAGACCTCCTGCGGAAATCAATAACAGGGATGTCAGGGCAAATACCTGTGTGAATTTGAACTGTTGTTTGACTATCATTTTTAATAGGGTTGTAATTTCAGAGGGTTGCCTCACATTCATGGATACTAAGATAAAAAAATAATTGAATTAGGCGCTTAGCGCAGCAAACTAACCAACTTTTTTTATTGGAATGGAGCCATTTTTATCACCCCAGAAGGGGCTTTTTTTCAGTCTTGTCCTGAAAAAATATAGAATCTTATCTACAAATTTTATCTATCTTGCACAGCCCGTGAATACATAATAAAAACCATTCCCATGAAACGAGCCCCCACAGGTGCGGGGCAGGCTATGATCCGGCAGCTGCCGGATCACACAGGAAGAACATTATAAGCGAGTTCCATCGAATACCTATAAAAACAAATAACTTTAATGAGATGAATAAAACTTTCAACAATTTAGTAAAACCAGCCCTGATCCTGAGCCTGTTTTTAGCAATAACATCATGCCAAACTTCCCAAAAAGACATTTGGATAGCCGAAACCCCCGCTCAAAGCGAATATGCAAAAATCGACCGGGATGGCACCACCATTATTCCCAACGGTCGGAAAATTACGCCCGTGGGAAAGACCATTACTACGGCGCCCCACCCTTACGGGCTGGCACTGAGCTCAGACGGCAACCTGGCAGTGACGGCCAACTCGGGCACCAACCCGCTCTCCATCACCATCATTCGCGACCTGCAGGGGAACAATCCGGAAGTTCAACAGATACCTCCCGGTGCCAATACCGACCGTGGCATTCTCGATGCCGTCTTTATGGGACTGGCGGTGCATCCCAACGGACGCGACATCTTTGTGTCGGGCGGCCAGTCAAATAACATCTACATCTTCGATGCGCTTACCGGAGAGAAAACCGGCGCCATCTCCTGCCACGACTCCACAGCTTATCATGATTATTCGCATGGGTACATCGGTGATATGGTTTTAAGCCTGGATGGGAAAACCCTTTACGCGGTGGATCAGATTGGCTTTCGCATGGTGATACTGGATGTGGAAAAGCGGCAGATTATCCGTAATGTGCCTGTGGGCCGATATCCTTTCGGGATATGTCTGTCGCGCGACGGCAAAAAAGCATACGTGGCCAACGTGGGCATGTACCAGTACAGCTTCCTGGAAGGATTAACCACCGAAAATGCCAAAGAGAAAGCATTGCCTTTCCCACCTTTCGGCTACAACACACCCGAATCGAAGGAAGGCGTTACCATTGACGGAACAAAGGTTCCCGGACTGGGTGAGACCAACACGCCCGAGATGTT